>OFLY01000114.1_pt1 | contig 65335 bp, 74 predicted proteins | sample 1541161 | NCBI WGS metagenome assembly OFLY01 (sample SAMN04209247, study PRJEB22552) | human gut metagenome | biome: gut; material: feces | host: Homo sapiens | place: USA: Oklahoma | reverse complement strand
CGGACAAACGGCTGTTTTTGCCCATTTTGTCCGTAATCGCCATTTTTCGAGCAGGTCGTTTACGGACAAAGCGTCAATTTTCATCGATGTGTCCGTAAACGGCAGAGCTTTTGCCGAATGCAGCGGCTGATAAACTAGCGCGCCAAACTTCCGGTCAAATTTATTGCCAGACTCTTTTTGGATATTTTACAGCAATTTGACACCTGCATACACAAAAGCCCGGATGAGATCTCATCCGGGCTTTTTGGTTTGAGGCATATTTTTTCCCGGCCTCTTCTTTATTATCATTTTTCTTTCAGATATCTGTCTAATTCGCGCTTGACCTCGGTTGCTTTCGGCAGCAGGACGCCGACTTCTTCAACCAGACTCGGCGATTCGAAAAATTCTGACGTCTTGCCTGAATAAACCAATTCGCCGTGAGCCATTGCATAAACGTCTTCATATTCTTCCAAAACCCAGTCCATGTCATGCGTAATCGTAATGACGACATGTCCTCGGTCGGCAAGATAGCGAAAAATCGCGGTAATTTTCTTCCTGCTTGGCCAATCAAGTGACATCATCGGTTCATCGAACAGCAAAATCTTCGGTCGAACCGCCACTACCGTCGCAATGCTCAGCAGCTTGCGTTCGGAAAGAGATAAGTCATAGGGATTTTCGTCCATTTTATCGGCCAAACCGACTTCTTGAAGAACTTCTTCTGTGATGCGCTCAATCTCAGTTTCCGGCTTGTCCATCTGACGGAGGCCCCACTCGACTTCTTTTTTAACGGTTGCATTGAAAATCTGATCGTTTGGATCCTGAAAAGTCAAACCGATTCGCTCAAGGCGCTTGTCACCGATATAATCATTCAAATTCTGGCCTTCAACGGTGATTTCGCCGGAATCAGGCTGATTAAGGCCGCTCAAAAGCCTGAGCAAAGTAGATTTGCCGGCACCGTTTTGACCGATGATCGCAATCATCCCCTCGCTAAAGGTCAGATGTTTGATTTTAAGTCCGAAATTGTCGCCCGGATACGTGAATTTTAAATCGTTAATTTCAATTTTGGTCATCAAAGCACCCCTTAAGCTCGGAAAGTTTTACGGGAAAAAGTCCGCTCGGAAGCTTTTTTCCAAGCTCTTTTGCCATTCGATAAACCACCGGCAGATACAAGTCATGGCCTTCTGCGACCTGATTGATCACGTCAAGCGGTTTTCCTGAAGCAATCAGCTCACCCTTTTCCAAAACCCACAATTGATCTGCAATCTCGCACAAATCATCGACTTCGTTCGAAACGATAAAAATCGTTTTTTCGGAGCAGCCCGCAAGCCATTCGAAAAATTCCTTTCGGCCAACAGGGTCCATTTGGCTCGTTGGATCGTCCATGATTAAAAATTCAGGGTCAAATGCGATTTCGGAAGCAATCGCCAAGCGCTGCGTCTGACCGCCGGAAAGCGTGTCGGGCGCTTGCTCCAAAAGATCTTCAAGACCCATCTGACAAGCTGCTCGGACAACTGATTTTGATGCCTCTTCTTCACTCATCCCTTGATTGATCAGTCCAAATGCGATTTCATCGAAAACAGTATCTGACAGACCGCTGAGCTGCCCCGCTGTATTTTGCAAAACGACTCCCGTATGAAAATTATATTCGTCAAACGCCTCAAACGGTGAAAACTCGCCTAATCTGACAGTACCGGAAACGTGACCTGAAACAATATTTGGAATGATTCCCGAAAGAACGTCGCAAAGAGTAGTTTTTCCGGAACGACTGTTGCCGATGATTCCGATGATCTGACCCGTTTTTGCAGTCAAGGAGATTCCCTTTAACGCCGCTTCGTCTTCTCCGCGATATCTTACGCTCAAATTGTTCAAAACTATTTGTTGATTAGCATCCATACTTTACATCCTATCAAAATTATGCTTGTCAAACCAAGTGCTCGATGAAACATCTTGTCCATCAGATACGTTCTCCTTAATGCTCGGACCGTGCGCTTCTTGCTTTCAAAATTTCGCAATTGAAGCGAAATCGAACGCGACATCGACTGATCGAGCGTCTTGATCACCAACGGGATCAAAATCGGCAGAATCGTCTTGAATTTTTGAATCAGCGACTTTTGTTCGCCGATTCCGCGAGCTCTTTGCGCAAGCTGAATCTTCTTAAGATTTTGCATCATTTGCGGCAAAATATAGCAAACGGACATCAATAAATACACGGTTTTGTATTTCATCCCTGCATTTTCCAAATACTTGGCATTCTCAGAAATCGTCGTCGTCTGCATGAAAAAATTCGTTGCAAGAACGATCACGATGATTCGACAACCAAGCAAAGCGGCATACGTCAAACCTTCCTGGTAAAACGCAATTGCGCCTAAAGAAAAAGCAATCGTCTCGTTGTGAGGGTAAAACAACCCCTGAATCAGCAGCATCGTCAAAATCATGAATGCACAAAAGCCAAGCGCCTTCATGCTGCTGCCTAAATTCCCCGAAAACAACAACAGAAAAATCGTTGCCAGGATGAGCGCTGCTTCGGCAAAGATATTTGTCAAAACAAAGCTCAGCAATGTCAAAACGGCAATCAGCAACAGTTTCGTGACGGGATCAATGCGTTCGTGCCACGGTCTTGTCAGGTTTTCCTGCATCATTTCTGGTTTTTCCATCTTATCAGTCCTTAAAATAACTAATCATTTTCTTTGGAATCTGCTTGTAGATGAGGCAGGCAACGTAAGCTACGACAACCTTGTCCAAGATATCCAAAACAAATTCGTCAACAAAAGAAGCAATAAACACCGGAACGTGATTTGCGACCAAAACGGCAAACAACGAATCTCCCCAGGCAATCCCGGTTTGTCCGCCCCAGAAAATAACGTTGAGCGGCGTTGAAATCACTGAAGAAACAAGCGCAATGATCAATGCGGACACGAAAATTTTCCTGGCTGACGAAAAGCCGCCCTTAGCATGCAACACGCCGACGGCAATCCCGATGCCGATGCTCGTCAAAGCATAAACGGTCGAAACAGGCGACAAGGTCAGACCATAGATCACGTTGTTGATGAAACCGCTGATAGCGCCGGGAATCGGACCGGCAAGCATGCTTGCAAGGTACGTTCCCAATGAACCGAGCCAGACCGGAAGCTTGAGACCTTCCGCAAAAGCCTTGGCTACGTAGTTGATGCCGACTGCGGCAGGAATCAGCCCGATTACCGCTGGCGTAAGATTGACTCTCCAAATACTTGGTGCTGACGATGTTTTCTTATCCATAAAAATTCTCCCTTATGCATTAAAAGTAAAATCAACCTTTATAAAACTAAAAAAGTAAAAAAAACTTTTAATTTATAGTTGTTTTTATCTTACCATCAAAAAAATAATTGTCAAGCTTTTTGGGTAAAAATTACTTGAACAGCTGCTGAAAAGCCCGTAAAATGCAGAGTTTGGCATCGCCTGCTCAATCGACACGCCAAGACGGGCTTACGGGCAAAACGGCGATTTCTAAGATTTGCCCGTAATCTGCGACCACACTGATTTGGCGAAGGTAAACGAGCAGAATATTTTTTCAATTTTGGGGGATTTTGTCTACTTTCAGTGTCGCGCGCCTCGGTTTCGGAGTGGCAGGTAGACAAAAATCAGACTTCTGCCCTTGTCCTCCTTTTGAACGTTTTGATACACGAAAATGAAAACAGCCTCTTTTTTCTTGCTTCCATCATTGCGGTCTGGTTGCGACTGACTTTGTCCGGCACTTTTAAATGCAGTAATGCTCACCCAATCTATTCAAGATCTCACTCAAATTTACGGACAAAGTGCCATTTTTGGCTGATTTGTCCGTAAGCAAAACGTATTTTACGGACAAACCGGCATTTCCCAGGGATTTGTCCGTAAATTTTGGGCCATTATGCTGATGATTTACGGACAGAAGACTGTTTTGGGAGCATTTGTCCGTAAAACCGGGTCCGAAACGTCTGAATTTTTACGGACAAACGGCCATTTTTGAACATTTTGTCCGTAATTGCCATTTTTTGAGCAGGCCATTTACGGACAGAAGGCCCATTTTCATTGATGTGTCCGTAGCCGGCAGATCTTTTGCCAAATGCAGTGCTCACTAAATCAGCACACCAAGCTCTCAGTCAAATTTACCGCCAAACTATTTTGGGTTATTTCCATCATCGAAGGCAATTGTCATGCATGCGAAAAAAACGGATCAGATTTGCAATTGATTGTAAATCATCCGGTTTTTCGCCTTGAGGCAGAGTTTTTCCCAGTCTCTTTCCGGCTGGACACAATTAAAAATGAGGTTCGAAATTACGAACCTCATCAGCAGTGGATGCAACGCTACTAGTATCCGCGTAAGTTCTTGGCGTCTGAATCAAGTTTTGCAAAGCCGGAGCCAGGTGCCTTCTTAGGTTGCTTAGCGCGGTCTTCCAAAGCTTTACGAGCCATTGCCTTGCGTTCTTCCTTGCTTAACTTCTTAGCCAATATCTTTCGCCTCTTTTCGCGATTTCCACTTGTGAATCAACTTCACGCCTTCTATTATAATCATGTAAATCGCAATCGCAAGCAAAAACGCTCGTCAATCGAACAAAAAATCATTGACGAGTCGATCGACCTGTTTGTTTTCATGAAGCTTGGAATGCTGTGCCATCGGTCCCTTGATCATTTTTTCATCATAGTATTTGACACGATCTTTAATCAGCCATCTCAAAGATCTGGCTGAAGCGTTCGTCACCAGATAGTCAGAATTGGTTCCGTCTTCCAAATTGCCATAAATGTTCAGGACAGAAACTCCTCTTGGAAAATCGTCTCTCTTTTCATAATAGCTTTGATACGCTGCATTTTGCCAGACCGGCTCCCCGTTTTCTTTGATTCTGTTTTGGTTCGGCACGTCATCCGTGAAGATTACGCCGTCAAACGGTCCCGCGATCGGAACGAATTTCTGCAGTTTCGGGCTGTTTTTGTCGCGCAAATTCAGTGCCCAGAATAACGTTACGGGCCCTCCCATCGAATGACTGACGATATTGATGCGAGAAATTCCGTAACGCTGCCTTAACTCTTCGGTGATCGTCTTCAGCCAGCCGGCCTCATCCGGAATTTCGGCTTCATTGTTTTCAAAGACGACCTGTATCAAAGGATGTTTGACGGCTGAATTCCACTTTCCCGAATAAGTCGTTGCTCCTTGCGGGGAAACCTTGACTTTGAGCACCTTCTTTGCGCCCTTTTCATCTTCTGCAGATTCAATCAGCTGATCGGTTGACCTTTCATTTCCGTGCCAACCGTGAATATAAAGCGTCGGCACCGGCATTGTCGAATACTTCTTCTCGACTGCTTGTCCGGCCTTGATTACGGGACTTTGAACTTTTTGATACGTGAAAAGGATTATTGCCAGGCACCCCGCCACCATTGTCGCAACGTACAATAAAAGATTTTTTCTTTTTTTCTTCAGATGTTTCGCCATTTTTTCCTCTTTGTTATTGAATAAAATTCAGATTGCACTTAAAATATGAATGTAACTAGTATTTTTGTAAACTTGCTAACTCGTCAATTCCCCGTCAAATAGGCTTTTTTAGTTGTTCGACAAGTGGAAAAAAAGGGGCAAAAATGCAAAAATACTATTTTTGTTGTCTTTTTGTTGTCTTTTTATTGTCTAAGTTTTCGTAAGGTTTTCCCAGTGGTAGAAGAAAGCGCGCTGTAAAAAACAACGCGCATATTTCTTATGTTAAGGGGAAAAGAAAAAATAAACTTACTATACCGCTATTATATCACACTATCTTTTCAGCTGCATAACAGCGCCTTTAATCTCAAATAAAAAAGGGGATGCAGCAAGGTTATATGTACTCGATCAAAGGGATGCAACAAGCGGATTAAAGCCTTCAGGCGCCATCTCTTGCAGATTACTTAGTTACGTTCCCGCGAAAAAATTAGTACAGTGACGGCGGGAAAGCACGGATCACCAGCAAGGCGGGGGGATGCCCCCCGTTATTTACAAGAATACTTAAAAAAAAGGTCGTTCAAAATGGCCTTATAATTTCTTTATCGTCATCAGCCCCCTAAGAATTACTTAGGATCAAAAAAGGTTCTCCGCTTCTGGAGAACCCTAAGTTTTATTCAGTTATTTCATGTTTCAGGCCTTTATTATGGATGCATCCCGTAATAATACTATATTATTCTGAAAATAGTTTCCCTGCGCGGTATGCTTCCATAGTTCCTTTAGCACTTTCAAATAATATACCTGAGTTACTTAATTCAGCAATATATTCATCTTTTATGCTCTCTTCTGGGAAAGCGTGTACTTCGCCCCCGTCAACCTTGACGAAATACCAGATGCCCGCTCTTAAATGGTAAGTAATTATCCCGGCTTTCGTGTTTAGTAATTGTATACTGTCTAACTCTTTGTCGCAACCGATAAAATCATTTATAATTTCCCCCGCTTCTTTAAAATTGTAATCGTAATTCCAAAAGAATTTAATTCTCTTTTCGGTCAATTGTTTTAGCATTGTCGCCGCCCCATTCTTTAATAGTTATTGTTTCAACGCCTTGTCTATAAAGCTTTATAATGTAACTGATGCTATAATGCATATCCTTAGCAATCGCTTCAAGCGTTTTTTGCTGTATGAAATACTGATCCAATACTTCGGCTTGTTTCGGGTTATCAAGGCCATCAATCAATTCATAAATTTCAGATCTCTTTTTGCTAGCTTGCTTTATTTCACGTTTGAACCGATTTTCTAACTGTTCCTTCCGTGCAATCTTATCATCAAGCGTTACACGGGCGGTCGTCTTAGGAAGGCCATTAAAAGAGGGGGATTTTACTGTTATAAGTTCAAGCTCCGCCTGATCTAACTTCCTTGCTGTCCGTTCCGCTTTTTTTGCTAACAACTGATATTTCATCAGATACGCTTTTTTATTTTGGAAAAAGCTATCATTAGATATTGTTCTCAACTTGCAACACCCCTTTATATTTTAGCTTTGTTCCGCCTGGATAAGTCGTATTTAAGCATCGTTATCGCTCCTATAAGCTTTTTTTATAACCTTACTATAATTATAACACATATGTAGTATAATTTCCATTTGTGCGTGGTGTGGTGATCATAACAAAGCAGCGGTCACAATGCAGCGCGTGTGGTTTTATCTAGGTTTCTTTTTGAAAACCACGGCCCGCGCGGCAGAGCGCTTGTTTGCTGCATTAAGCCTTGTTTCACTGTTTCACTTTTGACCTGCTATCTCTTTTATTAATATATAAACATCCCTATATGTATACCACCTAGCTATACATACTCACTATTTTTTACTCTTTCACTACTTCTATAGATTTTAAATTGAAACCATGAAACAAAAATGCTCTACTCTTACTCTCTCAAGGGATTGCTCTGTTGTACTTCCCAAAAATAAAGTGAACCAAAAGCGAAACAAAAATGAAACTAGGGCGGTTCAATCTACATGGTTTTACTTTTCTGCTGCTCTGTTTCACTTCTTGTTGCATCTTTGTTGCACTTCTTGTTACTCATCTCCAGCTGCGACCCGTAAAATTTCGACATACAAAAAAACAGATGATTTATAACCACCTGCTCTTGCATCTTATTCAGCTATTCCCTAATGAAGCATTGGCCACCTTTGTTGCTGCCGCTCCGATCATGGTCATCGTACGCAAACTTTCGCTTGTCGGATACGTATTCATTGAGTAACCCTTTATCTCGCCTGTAATCCCAGTTGGTAAATTTTGCATATTTTGACGGTTGCCATCCCTCGACCTTGCCTTGTTCGATAAGATCGTTGAGGGTTCGCACGAATGAAACGCGTGTCATGGTAGTTGGTCTGTTTTCATTGGCCATGCAAGCAAGATAATACTTGAATACAAACTCCGTCGGAACTACTTTAGATTGAATTTCAGGTAAATATTCAACCGCAAAATGAAGCACCGGAGAAGAGTTTTCTTCAATTTCTTTCTTCGTTGCGACTACTTCCGGTAATTCTTTGAAGTCATCGTTTAATTCGTGTCTTAATGCTTCGTGCAAAACGTATTCTAACAGCTTAGGGTCTTTGGTGTATACATCACGGATCCTAGGATCTGGTTCTTTGTACGCTCCGCTGTTACCGCAAAATTTAATCGGGATAATACGCCTTTCAATTCCTCCATCGTATGCGCTGAATTTTGGCAAATTGTTACTTGCCTCAACAATTGTAGCCCGTATTTCAGCGCTAAATGGTTTTTGATTTTTAGGGTTGATTAACAGTGTCCCGCCTGTAACAGCGGTCTTGAAGTTTTCGACCTCGCCCATTAAAGCATTAACTTTGTTATCATCACCGATAATCAACGCTTTGTCATATGCACTTGCAAGCAGAAACGGATCAGCGAATTGATTAATCTTCAAAGCACCTGTGTTTTTCTCACCGGCTAAAGCCTTTAAGAGATTTAAGAAAGTACTTTTGCCTGTTCCGCCCTCTTTGGCCCATAACCAAAAGCAAAAATCGTTTTGTTCACGATACCGCACTACGCGTATAATAATTTGCCAAAAGGCGTTAATTAGTAAGGCGTCACCATGGCAAATATCGTTTTCAAGCCATTCCACAAAATTCCAACCGTTGAAAGTCGGACATTCGATAGCGTCAGCATTGTAATTTGTAGCTAGTTTGCTAACAAAAACGACGTTATAAGAGTAATCATAGAGTTCTCCTCGTCTAAAATAACCGTTTCCACACGTAACAACGTCTTTCCAGTCATTAACTGTTTTTAGCTCTACTGTATCTTTTAACGCTCCGATTACTTGATGTTGTTCGCCTGTGGTAATGCATTCTTCGCAAATACGCGCAAGGGCGTTAAGTGTAGCTTCGCTTTCTTCATATAGCCCCGTTTCAGGATTCCAATACATCAGCTTTGATTCATCTTGTGTGCTTTCAGCGGTCATTTTGACGTTTGCAATGTGCAGCGCTTTTTTCAAGATGTCCGCAATGGTCGCGAAATGCATACGTTTTGGCGCGCCTGTTTTCTCGTTGACGTGTTCAAAATGCCATTTAGCGCCATAAGTCCCCAGATAAAGTTTAATCTTGGCCATGGTTTCCAACTCGTTAGGCTTTCGATTTTTTAAGACCGCGTTCATCTTCCGATCAGCTTTGAAGGAACCCTCTGCAGCGTCTGTTAATCTTTCAGCGTTGCGTTCTAATTCTGATGCATGATCACTAATATATTTCTCTGTGTGTCCTTTCGTCACTTGCTCCATATAATGAGCTTTTACTTGTGCACGGTTAAAAACATCGCTTTGCTGCTTGACATCTTGATTTTTAGCGGTTTTTGTGGTATCATTATCTTTAAAGGTTGATACCTTTCCGCTCGTTAAGGCCTGTTCTGTTGACAAGGCCTCTTTTTTTGCGCTTTTTTCTTCTGTCACATCAGCATTAAGCAATCCATCACCTTCATTCTCGTTTGTGTTCATATTGTTCATATCGTTCATAATTGATAACCCCGCTTATATATAATTTGTACTGTCTGTTCATTTCGTTCTTCTCCTTTAGGTAAGTGGTCATGAGTTGCTTCTTATAAACCCTCTTAAATTCTCTGGTCACGCTATCCAGTCGCTATAATTTGCATTGCTGCGCAATCGGTTAACCGCATCAATAATTCGCACTTCCAACAGCGTTAAATTCTTGTAATCCGTGTAATGGCCTTTTTCTATATCCTTATTAGTGATTAGCGGGGAGTTGATCAGCATATTATACATCAGGTCAGCGTTCCCTCGCGTATGGTAAGCTAGGCAATTGCAAACTTTTAGCTCTGCGTTGCTGTGGTCGTTGTCAAGCACTGTATATGACGCTGCACCGCGAATGACATCAGCAATCAGCGAACCATAAACCCTGTCATGTTCTAAGCTGTTCCATGCATCCTGTTCAGTCCAGTTATTCGGCGCTTGTGTCGAACGATGCTTAGAAATCACCGCTGCTGCTGCGTGTGGTTTTTCCTTTGGTTGTTCCAACCCTAACATCTTAATAAGCTGCTTGTACGTTTCAACACTGATAGTTTTTACCGGCCAACTTTCGCCAAAAAGCGTGTTTCCGGTTAAAGCAATCCCTCGCTTATCTCCGTATAACTCAATGCTTCCGCTGCGCTGCTTATGAGGTACTTCGCTATCTGTTCTAAAGAAGATATGTACCCCGTTTTCACTTGAACTGTACTCCGTGTAAGTATGGCCTAAGAGCATAATAACGCGTCTAATAATGTTGTTTTGGCTTACATATTCATTTCTGCATTCCTGCACTTCGTTCCCGATGTTGTCCAGATCTAGACAATGGATCCCGTCACCATTAAGGAAGTAGGCAAGTAGAAAACCACACTCCCCCCCTGCTTGTTCGGCCTCGTTGACTTGTTTCAAAGCTTCGTTGAATGTTATCCATTGGCTAGGGTCGTTAACTTTATGCAGCGGGAACTTGCTATATTTATGTCCGTTCACACCGTCTGTTTTCGTCAATCTGTAAATGCCAAAGTTCTTGTTTTCGGTCAATTTTTGCGGCAATTTATTATAATTTGCCATAATTTAACCCTTCTTTCTTTTTCTCACCTTTTTTACTCTTAGTTTCCTTTCAACTTCATCAGTCAATTTATTAAGAGTTTTGATGGCTTGATCAATTTTCTTGCAAGCGTCGGATAACACATAATCGCTCTTGTTAAAAACATCTTCGTTAACTTCAGCATAAACTAAAAAGTCAATTATTAAGTTAAGCCCTGTTTTCGCCTCTTCAATGGAACTAGTTGCTTGAATTAAACTAATAAGCTGTTTGCGGCGTCTTTCCATTTGTGCTACATATCTGCGCATGGCTTTAACCGTTTCAGCGTCAAAAGAAACGTTATCGGGGATAGGTGGAATAGACCCGCACATTTTTTTATCTTTTTTCATTCTTCACATCTCTTTTTTCTGCGCATCATCACCGATCAAGGCCTTAAGAGTATTTTTAGCCTTTTCAAGCAATGCTGCTTGACTGTCAGTCAAGTAATCGAACTGTCTTTCCGTTACATTGTCAATGTTAATAGCGTTGTGAGCTGTCAGCCATTGCAGATCAAGCCCTGCGTTAAGCTCTTCAATCACTTCAAGCGCATCGTAAAGGCCATTTCTGTACCCTGTAACAACTTCTTGCATATAGTCGCAAGCGCCCTTGATGGTTTCTTCATCTACTCCACGGCAATTTAGAATGTTTCTAATTGTAGCCTCTTCTACTGATTCTTTCTTGTTCATTTATTTCTACCTCTTATCTTTCTTTGTGTTCCTCTACCCATTGCTCGACTTCATCAGTCCTGAAACGATACACGCCCTCTACGCGTAAAAATGGAAAATCTTCTCGCTTAAGCCACTTATCAAGCGTTGAAAGTGAAATATTAAGATACTCGCAAATATCGCGTTTGTTGAGATACTTCTTTACTACTGTAGGAGATTTTTTCTCGCTAAAATTATTAATTCCATTAAGCGCCTCGTTAACCGCATCTGCTACCAACTCTTTCAAGTCGTCTGTGGTAAGCGTGACAATCAAGTTACTTGTTGCTGCTGTTTCTGTTGTCATTGCTGCCATATCTAACAGCCCCTTTCTTGTTTCTCTTTTTGAACACGGTTAATATGTTCATCTTTGTTAACCATAACTAAATTATATCACATAAAAACATTTTAACAATGTTTAGCATAGTTATTTTAGTATAAAAAGTTTCCGCCCTTTAAAACAACGCTAAAACGTTGTAAAATGTATCTAAAGAATTGCGAAACACAAAATAGGTAAAGGGAAAAGAAACATGATCAGAAACAGACTGAACGAACTTATGAAGATAAAAAAAGTTCGCGTGAAAGACTTGAACGAACAGCTAGGTATAAGCCGCGCTACCCTCGTAAAGATACGCGAAAACATCGCTACCCAAATGAGATATGATACGATTAACAAACTGTGCAAATTTCTTAACGTGACATTAGATGATTTTTTTGAATATACTCCTCTGGATATAACCATAGAACCGCAAATAGACTATACAGACGTTGAAAAAATCAAGGAAGCAGATAAAGATCCAAATAAATTTACCACTTTAGAATTTCTTGATAGCAGACTGATTATTTCTGCCGATTCAGTACAATATTATTATCTTGTTGACGATTGCAAATATATGCCTGACGATTTATTCTATATTTCTTTTATCAGCGCCTACGATCTTGTGCATGAACCCGGTCTTAAGGAAGAGTACCCCAACACACAGCGAACAGACAAACTAGTTAAGGATTGGAACAGCTTATCTGACGGATTCAAAAATGACCTGAAAAAGGAGTTATACGGATCTGTTAAAAAAGGTTACGAACTCGAAAAAAGTTCGTGCAAAATAATAATCGATATCGACTTCTTAGATGATGATAGCACGGGAAGTGTTGACTAATGGCAAGTTATAGAAAGCTAAAAAGTGGTTGGAAGGTCACCATTTCAACGCGGGATGTAGAAGGCAAGCTGCGACAAACAAGCAAGCAGGGCTTTCCTACTAAAAAAGACGCGCAAGCATACGCATACAAGCATGACTACAAAGCTGCCCAGGCGGGGCGTGTGGCTTTATCCGCTTATTATTGGAACTGGTTCAATACCTACAAAGCCAACAAGATAAGACCAAACACCGCTAGCGTATACAATAGCGCGGGGTTAATTCTTGAACAGCATTTTCAAAACAAGCCTATGAAAGATATTACTAGAACCGACTATCAAAAGTTTCTGAACGAATTAGGAAAAAACCACACGCGCGCCGTGGTCACTCTTTATACATCGGCTTATAAAGCCTGCGTCAAGTCTGCATTGGCCGATGAAGTAATCAGCAAAAATTTCACGCTGCAGACTGAAAAGACGTGGAAAGATAGCAAAGAAGTTGAATATCTGGAACTTGACGAACTCAAGCGGCTTACTGAATATATCGAAAGCAAGCTAGACGGGCGCTATTTGTCCTACTATGCTATTTACGTTGCAATTTATACCGGTATGAGGTTAGGCGAAATATTAGCGCTTGAATGGTCGGACATTGATTTTGACGCTAAGACGATCAGCATAACGAAAACTTACAATTCACGCGCGCACCAAATAGGACCTACTAAAACCCCGTCAAGCGTTCGTACAATCAAGGTTAATAACAAGATACTTGCCGCGCTGCTGCAGCTAAAACAGAGGAACACTAAAAAATACGTATTTTCAACCGCGGGAAAAATAATATCAAGTCCGCCCGTCAATAGCGGTTTACACCGCGCCTTAAAAGCAATAGGTATTAACAAAAACTTCCATTTCCACTGTCTGCGACATAGTCATGTAGCCTATTTGCTAGCTAATGACGTTGATTTATACGCCATATCAAAGCGCCTAGGTCATAAAGACATGACCATAACCGCTAAAACATACGCCTACCTTCTGGAAGATAAGCGGGAAAAGGAAGAAAATAAGATAGTCGATACCCTCAATAACTTATAAAAAAACGCCCATTATGATATGAGCGTTTTCCCTAAAATTATTGTCTGTTTGTTGTCTTATTACTTTATAAACATTGATATATAGGCGTTGTTGCATTAAAAATATTAACAATACTAAGACTATCACTTATTTAAGACTTTTTGAACCTTGAGGTGACCAAAATGATCGTCAAAGAAACAACTTCAACCAACAGTCCCATCTATGAGGATGCATTGTCGATTCGTCATGAAGTCTTTATCACCGAACAAAACGTTCCGTTCGAACGTGAAATCGAAGGCGAGGAGGGCAAACATTATTTTGTCGGCTACGTCGGAACGACTGCCGCCGTCTGCGCCAGAGCTTTTCTGGAATCTTCCGGAATTTGGCACGTTCAGCGCGTCGCATGCCGCAAGGAATATCGCGGCAAGCATCTTGCGAGCGAATTGATGCGCTTTATAGAAGAAAAAGCTTCTGATTCAGGCATCAAGCTGATCACGCTCGGCGCACAGGATCAGGCTGCTCCCTTTTATGAACGACTCGGTTTTAAAACGATCGGCGAAGGTTTTTTGGAGGCGGGCATCCCCCATCATCGCATGGACAAGGAAATCTGACTTGCAAAAAATCCGTCAGTGCGTTATGATGGGTGCATGCGATGAGTCGAGAGGGACCAGGCAACTTCGGTTGTTCCGCTGCGGCGGCTAGTGGTCATTTTTCGAAGCGGGGTACAATGTTGCCGGATTGCAACGTGCCTGGTCGGATGCATTGTGGAGTGCTGCCGGCCCTCCGTCATCGATGGAGCGCATGGGACTTTTGTGGCAATGATTGCCGCAGAAGTCCTTTTTTGTTTTAAGTGACGTTTTACGGGCAATCTCAAGAACCGCCGTTTTGTCCGTAATCCCGACTTTACGTGCTGATTGAGCAGGCGATGCGCAGCACTGCATTTTGCAAAAAGAACCATATAAGAAAAATAAATCGGTTTCCATAATATCAAAAAAATGCCGGACAGAGTCAGTCTCAATCAGACCGCCCCTGTTCGGCATTTCATTCAATTCAAAAGGTGCACGGGACTTTTTCCGTCATCGCATCATTACACGGTTGCCGGTTCATCACCCAAATTTTCCGTCTGATTGAACTGACTGTTGTACAAATCTGCATAAAAGCCGTTCTTTTCCATCAAACTCTCATGATTTCCGGTTTCAACAATTGAGCCGTGATTCATCACGATGATCTTGTCGGCATCCCGAATCGTTGACAAGCGGTGCGCAACGACGAAACTCGTGCGCCCGGCAAGCAGCTTGTTCATGGCACGCTGAATGAGCACTTCGGTTCTGGTATCGACGGAACTCGTTGCTTCATCCAGGATAAGCACCTCAGGATTTGCCAGGAAAGCACGCGCAATCGTCAACAACTGGCGTTGACCTTGTGAAATGTTTGAAGCTTCTTCATTTAAAATCGTATCATAGCCTTTCGGCAATTGACGCACGAACGTGTCAACGTGCGCTGCTTTTGCCGCTGCCATGATTTCTTCATCGGTCGCATCTTCACGGCCATACTTGATGTTTTCATAAATCGTGCCCGTAAACAGCCAAGTGTCCTGAAGAACCATCGCAAAGCGTGAACGCAATTCGTCGCGCGACATCTTGCGCGTATCGATTCCATCCATTCTGATTACGCCGCCCTTGATTTCGTAAAAGCGTTCCAAAAGGTTGATCAGAGTCGTTTTTCCTGCGCCGGTCGGTCCGACGATTGCGACCATCTTGCCCGGATTGGCTTCAAAATTAAAATCCTTCATCAGGATTTCCTTGTTGGAATAACCGAATTTGACGTGTTCAAACTTGATTTTGGCATCGGTTCTTTCATCAGGCAGAACTTCCGTCGGCTCTTTCATCTCATCTTCATCAAGCACTTCAAAAATTCTTTCAGCAGACACGATTGTTGCCTGAATCGTATTGGCAAGGTTTGCCAATTGCGTGATCGGCTGCGTGAACTGGTTGACGTACTGCAAAAACGCCTGAACGTCGCCAAGTGCCATCGTCTTATGCGCAACGGCGATTCCGCCGGCGATTGCAACGAAAACATAGCCGATATTTTTGATCAGGTTCATAAACGGCATGATCAGTCCGGAGATGAACTGGGCTTTCCAGGAAGCCTGATAATAGCGTTCGTTTTCTTCCTCAAACTGCTCGATCATGTCGTCTTCTTTATTAAACGTCTTCAAAACCGTGTGTCCGGCATAGTTTTCTTCAACCTGGTTGTTTAAAATACCAAGACTCTTTTGTTGTGCCGCAAAGTGTTTTTGGGACTTTGGAGCAATGACCATTACGATAAACAAGCTCAACGGAATCGTGACGCACGCAATCAGCGTCATCTTCCAACTGATTGAAAGCATCATGAAGAAGACACCGATGAAAGTGACGACGCTCGTTACCAGCTGCGCCAAACTTTGCTGCAACGTACCGCCGATGTTGTCCATATCGTTGACCGCACGCGACATGATGTCACCGTTTGAGTGCATGTCGTAATATTCGATCGGAAGTCTTTGCATCTTCTCTTTCATGTCGCGGCGCAGATTATAAACGATCTTTTGCGAAATGTCGGCCATGATCAGCTGTTGCGCAAAGGACAACACTCCAGAGACGACATAGCAGACAGCCACGGTAATCAAAATATGCGTGATCTTCGTGAAATCGATCGGAAATTTCGAAACGGCGTGTCCCAGCTTCATCTGCATATAGCCGCTCATTACGCCCTTATAGACTTCAGTCGTCGCCTTCCCTAAAATCTTCGGAGTGACAATTTGGAAAATAACGGACCCGATTGCAAAGACAATGACTGCAATGATGCCCCATTTCCATGGATTCATATAGGCCAGCAAGCGCTTGGTCGTCCCCCAGAAATTCTTGGCTTTTTCCGGTTTTCCTTTCATTTTTGGACCTCTTGGCATCTACATGTCCCCCTTTCTGATTTGCGAGTTGACGATTTCTCGATATGTTTCATTCGTTTTCAAAAGTTCTTCGTGCGTGCCTTTGCCGACGACTTCGCCGCCGTCCAGGACAATGATCACGTCGGCTGAAAGTACTGTCGAAACGCGCTGCGCAACGATCACGACGACGCTGTTTTTGATTTCAGGATCTTGTTGCAGTGCCTGACGAAGCTTGGCATCCGTTTTAAAATCCAGAGCCGAAAACGAATCATCGAATACGTAAACGGAAGCCTTTTTCATCAGCGCGCGCGCAATCGCCAAACGTTGTCTTTGACCACCGGAGAAGTTGCCGCCGCCTTGTTCGACGACGGAGTCCAACCCGTCTTCAAGTTCTGAAACGAAGTCTTTTGACTGAGCAATTTCCAATGCGTGCCAAATGTCTTCATCGGTCGCATTCGGGTTGCCGAAAAGCATGTTGCTTCTGATCGTTCCCTTGAACAGAACTGCTTTTTGCTGTACGAAAGATATTTTGTCATGCAAATCCTTTTGCGCGACTTTTTTGACGTCCTTGCCGTTGACTTTGACCGTTCCGTCTGTCGCATCATACAAACGCGGAATCATGTTGATCAAAGTTGACTTGCCGCAGCCCGTGCCACCGATAATCGCAACCGTCTGACCGGCGACAGCTTTAAAATCCGTTTTGGCCAAAGCAGGCTTTTCAGCACCTTCGTAGTAAAAATCGACATTGTCGAATTCAAGCTCGGAAGGAGCGTCTGCCGTGAATCTTTCAGGGACATCGGGATCCGTTATCGTATACTTCATGTCAAGGACTTCGTTCAAACGTTCAGCTGCAGCCTGTGCACGCGGAATGAAGACGAAAACCATCGAAAGCATCATGAAACTGAACAAAATCATGTTGGCATACGTCATAAACGAAACAAGGTTGCCGACTTCCATCGTCTTATCACCGATCAGCTTGGCACCGAACCAGACGATCGTCATGTTCGTTCCGTTCAAAATCAGATTCATGATCGGAAACATCAATGAAACGATGCTGAAAACCTTGATCCCTGTTTCAGTGTAGTCTTTGTTGGCTTCTTTGAAACGATCCTGTTCGAACTTGTCCTGACGGAATGCCCGGATAACGCGCACGCCCGTCAGTCCTTCACGGAAAGTCAAATTGATTCTGTCGATTTTGCCCTGCAGACTCTTGAACAACGGAACGGAAAAGCGCATGATGATGCCGATGGCAATCGCAAGCAGCGGAACGGAAACCAGGAAGACCATTGTCAGTCTTTTTTCGTTTTGATATGCCATAATGCTTGCGCCAATAATCATCAAAGGCGACATCAGCATCATGCGAAGAAACATCAAAACGACATTTTGAATCTGCAAAACGTCATTGGTCGTTCTGGTAATCAAAGAAGACGTGCTGAAGCCGTCAATTTCCTGATTCCCGAAACCAAGCACGCGTTTAAAAACGTCGCCGCGAAGGCTCGAACCGGCCTTTTGAGCAACCTTGGCCGCAATGTAGACGTTGCCGATCGAACCAATCATTCCAATCGCGGCAACCACGAGCATCTTAAAACCCACCGACCAGATATAATCAATATCGCCTTTGGCAACGCCGTTATTAATCATATCCGAAGTGAGGGACGGAAGGTTCATGTCACAGATTACCTGAACCATTAAAAAAGCTACGGAAGCCGCAATCGCAGGCCACGAGACTCTTTTCTTAAGTAATTTATACATCCTGCTATTCCTCTCTTTTCAAGCGAACGCTCATTATTTATCAGAATTTGTCATCAAATTCATTAAACTTACCATGATATACTACTCTCTATCTTTTTTGTTGTCAACTTTTTTAACAAACTTGAACAAAAAATTATCAATTTTTTTCATAAACGCAAAAAAAAAAGAACTTCGGAAAACTCCAAAGCTCATTGAATTACGCTCCAAATTCTTTTTTGAATGCCGCAAGAGCGGGCTTGTTATCAATAATATCAAAATAAATATTATCAAAGCATCCGCCAAATTCTTTGAGTTTCAAAGCATTGTCGAACGCCAAAGATACCATCTTCGCATCATTGCCAAAAATTCCGCAGCCAAATGCTCCGAGAATAAGATTGCGATCTTCGTGAATCTTGAAAACACGCAAAACACGAACGATTTTTTCAAAAATATCGCTGTACAACGTTGCTGAATCAAACTTTACGCCTTTTTGTCTGATCAAATTCACGTTCGGTGCCGCAACCGAGATAAAATCGACGTAGCGAGGATCCGGCAAAATTCTGTCTTCCTTTTCATCACGTAAAACCTTGACATGACGCGAATAAATCAATGACGGGCTGATGTAGCCGTTTTTTGGATCAAGTTCATTCTTGTAATAGTACGTTCTTCTGAACTTGCGCAGCTCGGGAAACAAGTAGCTGTTTCGGCAGATCCATTGCTCTTGTGCGTTTTCTCCATCCATAAAATGTCCGCCCGGAACGAACGGGTTGGCAAAATTCAGCACGCCGATTTTGTCGTCTTCGCCGAACTGTCTGATTCTGTATAATAAATTTTCTTCATTTACGAAAATCTTTGCTTTCCGCGTGCCGGCACCCGGCGATTCTTTTGGGGACGTTTCGAACAATTCGGAATCTTGATCGATGCGAAACATCTCGATTTGAAACAAGTTCATCGCCTTGTGACCAAGTGCCCTTCTTTTTTCTTTTTCCATTACAAACTTCACCTTTAACAAATATATTCAAGCATGACCATATTTTTGCCGTATATCATTATATTCAAAAATCGGAAATGCAAAAATAGCGTACATTTTTAATTTTAACACATTAATTGCTATTATTTATCATAACTTGTGAATTTTCTTATGATTGATTTAATCACAATGTTTTCCTATTTTTTGTTTTCTGATACAATTCACTTAAAGGAATGATTACAGTGAAAATAAAGTCAATCGGCGTTCGGGAACTCGTTGAGTTTTCCTTGAAATCAGGAGACTTGAAATCAAGCGGAGCCGGACGCCAGAATACCGCGCTTGACGGTTCACGAATCCATCGAATGATCCAGGCATCATGGGATGACGACGTTTCAGTCGAAACAGACCTGCGGATGCAGATCACTGCAGGAAAAACGCCCCTTTTGATCCACGGACGCGCCGACGGACTTCATCAAACGGGCGGCATCGTCGATGAAGTCTTGGAAATAAAGACTTCATCATTTGATTTCTCAGAACTTCCTAATAACATTTTAACCCTTTATTTCGCTCAAGCAAAGATTTATTCGCATATTTTAATGAAAGAATCTAATTTGGCACAAATGAAGGTTACTTTGCTGTATTTTCAAACGACAACGGAACAATTGTCCAAAAAAACCGTTGTCGTCACGCGCAAAGAAGCTTCAGAAATTTTCAATCAGGCCGTGTCCGAATATCAAAAGTGGCTCGAACTTGAAAACGTTCTGCATGAACAAAGGCAGGAAAGTCTCAAAATGCTCAAGTTTCCCTTTGATAAATACAGAAAAAACCAACGCGAGCTGGCCGTTTGCGTCTATAAGACCATCGCTTCGAAAAAACGTCTCTTCGTTGAAGCTCCGACCGGAACCGGAAAAACCGTTTCAGTGCTTTTTCCTGCCTTAAAGGCCATGGGCGAAGAAAAATGCAGCCGCATCTTTTACCTCACTGCCAAACAAAGCACGCGCAAGTCCTGCGAGGACGCAATCGCGTTGATGAAACCCAATCTTCGTTCAATTACGCTGACTGCCAAAGACAAGATTACGTTTGACGAGGAAAAAGATCTGCCGGACGATCAAAACCCTTATTTTATCGGCTACTACGATCGCATTCGCCCGGCCATGCAGGACGTTTTGAAACATGAAACGATGATTACGCGAGACGTCATCGAACGCTATGCCAGACTGCATCAGGTCGATCCGTTTGAGTTTTCGCTTGACCTCAGTCTTTTTTGCGACGTCATCATCTGCGATTACAACTATCTTTTTGATCCTCTGGTCTATTTGCAGCGTTTTTTTACGGACGAGCATCCGGACTGCTGCTTTTTGATCGATGAAGCTCACAACCTTGTCTCAAGAGCAAAGGAAATGTACGCCTCAAGCCTTTTGGAAGAATCGTTTCTTCTTGCCGAATCGGACGTCAAAAAACTCGCCCGCACGAACAATATCGCAAGAAAGATCAAGGATGTTTCGGCAGTCTTTGAAACGCTCAAAAAACCCATGCAGGAATTCAATCAAGCGTCTTTGATCATGAAAGAACAGCTCGACAGCCTGTTTGATCCGCTTGAAAAATTCATCGACTTCACCCAGGAATGGATGCGCGACAATCCCGACCAAAGCCAATACCCCAATCTTTTGAACTGCTTTTTTGAAGCCTATTCCTTCGTTAAAATCAGCGGCTTTTACAATGAAACTTTCAGAACGAAACTTGTCTATGATAACAACAACCGGTTGCTTGATTTAAAAATTTTTTCGCTCAATCCTTCTGCTTTGCTTGACCAAAGCCTGAACCTCGGCGGATCAAGCGTCTTGTTTTCTGCAACGCTCAGTCCGCTTGAATACTATCAGGAAATGCTCGGCGGATTCGACAGTCTGATTTATTCTTTGCCGTCTCCGTTTGATTCAAATCACTTGAAAGTCTTGATTGACGACAAGACGCAGGTTACGTACCGCAAAAGAGAAGAAAATCTTCCAACGATCGTTTCAAAACTCAAGGTCATGGTTGAGGCCCATTGCGGCAACTACCTCGTTTTTTGCCCGTCATACGCCTATCTTGAAAAGCTCCACGAAGCATTCCGCACTGCATTTCCAAACGTCAAGACCATCATTCAGGAAAACTCCATGTCTGAAGAACAAAGGCGAGCTTTCTTAGAAAGTTTTGCAGAAAAGCCAAAGGAGCCTTTGATCGGATTCGCAGTTCTCGGCGGCATCTTCTCCGAGGGAATCGACCTCAAAGGAACCAGACTTTCCGGCTGTGCCATCATCAGCGTCGGGCTTCCGATGCTAAACGACGAAACGGATGAGCTCAGAAAATACTTTGATGAAAAAAATTTCGACGGCTTTCAGTATGCCTATCAGCTGCCGGGCCTGAACAACGTTTTTCAAGCTGCCGGACGCGTCATCAGAGGCGAACGCGACGTCGGCATCGTCTTGCTGATCGACGAGCGCTTTGCTGAACGCAGGTATGTTCAATTCTATCCGCAATTCTGGAGCAACCTGGAATACGTGCACGGAAACGAGCAGCTGAGAAATTCGTTGGATAACTTCTGGAACATTCAGGGCTGAACAAATGGTCTGGGAAACAGTTCCGTTTTCTTTTTGATGCACGGAAGCAGATTTCTTTTGCCACAGCTTCAGCTTTTTTTGGCATGTTTTCGTTCAGCTGATGTTCAACTCGCTTGTGTGAGGCATCCTGTCTTGCCAACGCATCAAGCGTATACGGCAAACAGAGGAATTGGCAAAAGATCGACCCGATGCCGGCATTCCAAAGTCCGATCATCGTCCCCGTTTCAAGTTATATCTTATTGTTTTTTTATTTTTTGCAATCTTTTTCTAATAAAAAGCAACCCGCTTTTTTTGCGGATTGCCCTTCATTTTGCCTATTTATTTTTTGCTCTCAGCTGCAGCCCGCATCCCCGCCTGACGACCGAAGATGATCGTTTCGGAAATCGAATTGCCGCCGATTCTGTTGTTGCCATGCAGACCGCCGCAAACTTCGCCGCATGCGAACAGCCCGGAAATGACGTTGCCGCTCTTATCCAAAACGTGCGTCTGCTTATCGATGTGAAGACCGCCCATCGTGTAGTGAATGGCAGGCGCAATATGAATCGCATAGTAGGGAGCCTGATTCAATTCGCGTTCCATGCCCGTCTTTCTGCCGAATTCAGAGTCCTGTTTCTTTTCGACGGCTTGATTCCACTTTTCAAGCGTCTGCTTCAGATCATTTTCCTTGACGTTAAGTTTTTTGGCAAGCTCTTCCAAAGTTTTGGACTCAACGACCAGACCTTGTTTTTGATAAAAATCAACGGCTTTGACGCGTTTTTTGACTTGCGAATCAAACACCAGATAAGCACTCTTTTCTTTGAGAGCAGTAATTGCGTCAGAAACGATGCGGCGCGTGGACAGTTCATTGACGAACCTTTTGCCGTTTCCGTCGACCAAAACGGCGCCTTCTCCGCGCACTGCCTCACCGATCAGATAAGCGTGACCCGTATCCTGTTGAACGGTCGGATGAACCTGAACCAGATCCATCTGCATGACTTCTGCCCCGACCTCTTCCGCGAGCTTGATTCCGTCGCCCGTAGCTCCGGCGTGGTTCGTGGTTCTGTATGCTTTAAGATCCGGACGATACTTGGCAATCAGGTCTTTTGAAGCAGAAAAGCCGCCCGTCGCAAGGACCACCGCCTTGGCATAAACGTTTCTTTGGGCCGTTTTGACGCCGCAGACCGCACCCTTTTCATCCGTCAGAAGACGTTCGGCCTTCACGCCGCAGACAACGGGAATTTCGAGTTCTTTGACGCGCTTCATCAAATTATTGACCAAAAACGCGCCAATCGGTGCCAGACTCTTCGGTCGATGCGTTCTCATCCTGCTCATGCCGCCGGTAATCGTCAGATCGTCCAGTACGATGCCGTGAGCAGCAAGCCAGTCAATCGCAAGCGCACCGTGCGATGCAAAATATTCCAAAAGCTCCGGATCGTTGAGCTTTCCTCCGCCCTTGTACGTTTCTTCATAGAAGTCATGCCAGTCTTCGACAATGCCGTGCTTAAGCTGAACGATCGTTTCGGAAGCATTCATCCCGGAAGACGCGCGCATGGAATTTCCGCCAAACGTCTCCATCTTTTCAAGAATCACCGGCTTTAACCCCAGCTCGCGCGCCTGAATCGCACACGTCAGGCCGGCGCACCCTGAGCCGATCACAATCAAATCGTAGTCTTCTTTAACCGAATCGTTCGGTTTACTTGCAGTATTTGCCAAAATAATGCTCCTTCTTTCGTATATTCTACTATAATCTTAACGAAAACCGACTTTTACCGCAACAATCTTTTGATTACAGATGCTTCATGTTCTTCACGAACTCGCTGAGCTCTTTTGGACTCATCTGATAGTTGCTGTCGATCCACTCAAACATGAGCGTCAGACATGCGCCGGAAATCATTTTGGCCGTAAGTTCCTTATTCGTGGAAGACTCAATCGCACGTTGGACCCAGCCGATGCTGTGCAGCCTTCCCTCTTCGTCAGCTTTTAGCAGCTGACAGCTGAGCATCTTGACCATCATCCAGAACAGCGTTCCGTTGTTGTTATTGATGGAAACGTTTCTGAACAGTTCCTTATCGTTGACGATAATTTCAATAATTGAATCAATCACGTTATTTTCATCAATTCTTGCAATCATCAGCCTTTCAAACGAATAGTACATCAAATCATATTTATCCGTAAAATAGCGATAAAACGTGCTCCTGTGCACTTTTGCTTCCTGACAAATCTGATCGACGGTAACTTTTTCAATCGCCTCATGCTTGAGCAAATCGCGCAGACTGTCTGCCAAAGCCTCTTTTCTTTCTTCTTGTTGTTGAGTCAATTAAAACACCTCGCAAACCATTACTGACTTGATTTTATCGTCAACTACCACCGATTAAAATCGGTGGCTTGTAGCTCACAAGCCTAACGGCTTAGAAGTAGTAACGCACTAATGTGCTTCTTCACGATGTGGCTACATCATCGGGTGGTTGACGACACACCCGTTTAGCCAACGAGATTTACTCACCGGCTGTTAATTTGTTGAAAGACGGGCGTTCATTGCCACTAACATATTGCGTGCCCAAAAGCTGAATGTTCATAGCGCCAATACGGTCATCGTTGGATTGATAACCGCAACGATCGCACACGTACAAATGTTGCTGATAATTACGGTTATTTTTGTAAATACGACCACATTTTGGGCATCGCTGGCTTGTGTATTTAGCTGAAACTTGAACCACTTCGCTTCCGACCAAATGAGCCTTGTAGGTCAAGAACTGTGCTAATTGATAAAAAGCCCATGAAACCTGCTCATAACGTTGTGTTTTTGTTACTTTTTCAGTTGCGAATCGCACATTTGCCAGATTTTCCAAAACGAAGAGGGTATCTGCTCCATAACGATTAACGAGTGTCTTTGATAACTGATGATTAATATCAGTCATCCAGCGGTTCTCTCGTTGACCGATTTTCTTTAAACGACGTTTAGCAGATTTGGTTCCCCTGCTTTGCAGTTGCTGACGCAATCGCTTAAACTTGCTCCGTTTGCGTAGCACTTCCTGACCTTGAAAAAACAGTGTTTTTCCGTGTTCATCATAAGCAGTCGCCAAGAATCGCAATCCGCGATCAATACCAACCACATGTTGTGATTGTTCTTTAAGATAATCCGGCAGTTCTTTAGTTGCGCTAATGTGCATATACCATTTGTTGCCAACATGGAGAATCTTAGCCATGCCGAATTCCCAAGTACCGTTTAAATATTGATCGAATCCTTGACAGGTAAACGGCACTTTTATACGCCCGTTAACTGTATTGATAGACATAATGTGATTGTCCTTAAGCGACCAATCACGATTGCGTTGCAAGTCCAGTTGAGGACGTTTGAAATTGATAGGATGCCATAACCAATCCAGGGTACGGGTCTCGTTTTTCCAAATATCGTTGCCGTATCGATCTTGTTTGCCCGTATTGTAGCGATAAGGCTTTTGAGCCAACTGCGTTTTAACCGTTCTGTAACGGGCAACGACGTTACGGATTGCGGACTGAGCCATTTGTGCTTTTAATCCATAATCATTCCGCAATTGGCGATACAATGCCTTGTTCAGCTTTGCTTGAGCCATTTCAAAGCTATGGTCAAACATATACTGAGAAACCGCATTACAAGCTCGTCGGTATTGTTCTAAGGATTTGGTCAAAACCGATTCATCCAATGATGACTGTAGCTTTAATTTACATTTAATGGTAATGGTTTGTTGCAACAGGTTCACCTCGCTTTCTTCATACATCAATTATATCATATTGATATGGGAAAAGTCGGGAAAGGGAAAAGGCAAAAAAGAAGCGCCTCAGGTTCTTGAGCGAGGCTTTCCTCCCATCACTAAAGTGACGGGTTTCCAGCCTATATATTTATCAATGAAAATACAGTGCATGGCACTAAATCGTCAACGGGCGCCTGAAAAATCGGCCATTTTGTCAAAAGATTGAATTTGCCCTTTAATTTTGATTAAAGGAGGATTATAATTAACTAAATTAGATCAATAACTTAATTGGGGGCTTTCTTTATGAGAAAATTTGCCGTTATCGGCTTGGGCCACGTTGGCGCAACCGTTGCATATACTCTTGTCACAAAAGGTTTGGCTGATGAACTTGTTCTGATTGATTCAAACGATGACAAATGCATGGCTGAACAATACGATCTGCTCGACTCTCTTGGTCGCCTTGATACTCATACGAAAATCAAGGTGCAGGATTATTCCGAATTAAAGGACGCAGACATCATCATCACTGCATTTGGCAACATCGCCGCATTGTCCTTGGACGGCGATCGTTTCGGAGAATTCAACATCAACACTGCCGCAGCTGCAGACGTCGGTCCAAAGATCAAGGAATCAGGATTCAACGGCGTTATCGTCAACATCTCCAACCCGTGCGACGTTATCGCAACGCTGCTTCAAAAGTACACGGGACTTCCAAAGAATCAAGTCTTTGGTACAGGGACCTTCCTTGACACGGCACGCATGCAGCGCGCCGTTGGTCAGGCACTCAATCAGGATCCAAAGAACGTTACCGGCTACGTCATGGGCGAACACGGCGAATCACAATTTACGGCATGGTCAACGGTTCGAGTTGCCGGCCATCCGATTGCCGAAGTTGCCAAAGAAAACAATCTTGACCTTGAAGACCTTGACAAGCAGGCTCGTCGCGGCGGCTGGCTCGTCTTCTCAGGCAAGCGCTACACTTGTTATGCCATCGCAACTTGTGCCATCAAGCTTGCCTTGGCAGTTCTCTCTGATGCGCACCTTGCATGTCCGGCCTCAGTCTACCTTGAAAAGTACGGCTGCTACGTCGGCTATCCTGCCGTTATCGGTGCTGAAGGCGTCGTTTCAGTAAATTACACGGAACTTCCTGCCGAAGAAGAAGAAAAGCTCCAGAGCTCCGCTGAATTTATCGCAAAAAAGGTCAAGTCTCTCGAAGACTGATTCATAAATTGTTTTGATGAGGCTTGAAAAAACTCTGCCTCAAATTAAGAAACCGGATGATTTGCAATCAATCGCAAATCTGATCCGGTTTTTTTGCGTATGCATGACGATCGCCTTCAATGATTGAAATTACCAAAAATAGTTTGGCGCGCTGATTTATCAGGCACTGCATTTGGCAAAAGCTCTGCCGTTTACGGACACATCGATAAAAATGGGCACGTTGTCCGTAAATGGCCTGCTCTAAAAAAGGCGATTACGGACAAAATGGGCAAAAACAGCCGTTTGTCCGTAAAACTTGAATGAAATCCTGGCACATTAGTCGAACGGCCACGCTGCATGTTCCGATTTGCCTAAACATTTCTTAAACTTTACGGCTCATGCTTTTCAAACGCTTGTCAGCCATATTTTCATAGACTATAATAAGGAAGTTAATCAATCAAGATATATTCAGAAAGGACTTTTAATCATAATGATAATTGAACTAATCAAAGCCTTCCTGTTCGGTATCGTTGAAGGCATCACCGAATGGCTTCCGATCAGCAGCACGGGGCACATGATCCTGCTTGATCAATTTGTCAAATTGGACGTTTCAAAATCATTTTACAGCATGTTTGAAGTCGTCATTCAGGTTGGAGCCATCATGGCCGTTGTCGTCATCTACTGGAACAAAATCTGGCCGTTCCATAAAAGCAAGCAAACGGGCCCGCTGGCTCCGACCGGAATTTGGCGCTATGTCGACAAGGACATCATCATCATGTGGATCAAAATCGTGATTGCCTGCCTTCCAGCCGGCATCATCGGCGTTGCTTTCAACGACACGTTTGAAAAACTTTTCTATAACCCGGTCAGCGTTGCGATTGCGCTGATTGTTTTCGGGATCGCGTTCATTTGGATCGAAACGGTTCACAAAAACAAGCGCGCCAAAATCAATTCGCTTGCCGAGCTTTCATACTATACGGTTATTTTGATCGGTTTCTTCCAATTGATTGCCGCTGTTTTCCCGGGAACGTCTCGTTCAGGCGCAACGATCGTCGGGGCCTTGATTCTTGGCGTTTCAAGAACCGTTGCCGCAGAGTTCACGTTCTTCCTGGCAATTCCGGTCATGTTCGGCGCTTCATTGTTCAAGCTGCTGAAATTCGGTTTCGTCTTCTCATCTGCTGAACTTTTGATTTTGATCGTCGGTTTGATTACTGCATTCGTTTCATCAATCATCATTATCAAATTCTTGATGCAATATATCAAAAAACACGACTTCAAGGTCTTCGGATGGTATCGCATCGTCCTTGGCCTGCTGGTGCTGCTTTACTTCTTGGTCATCAAGTAGATTTTTGGCACTGCATTTTTCATTAAGAGGACAACAAAAAAACCAGGATTCAAAAAATGAGTCCTGGTTTTTTGTTTTAAAAAATCAGTTGCAATATCTCCACTTGTCATCCGTGATGATTCGGGCAACGATCAATCCGAGCGGCAAGAACATGACGATCAAAAGCGCCTTCGTCAGCCATAATGCCCCGTCAGAAATCGACGTGACGCCGATGTTGTAGATTGCACGGTACATGTAAAGCCCGGGAACCATGATGACGATTGAAGGCACCGTCAGCGAAATGCGCGGATAGTGCATCCTCTTATATACGTATGATGCGAGCAGTCCGGCGGTCAAGGCGCCGAAAAATGCGGCGACGCCGGGCGCCAACCCGCATAAATCAACCAGTTCAAGGCGAAGCGTATTGGCAACGGCTCCGATGCATCCTGCAATGGAAGCCATTTTGCGCGGCGAATTGAACATGATCGAGAAACCGTAGACCCCGCAAAAACTGGCAATGACCCGTAAAAACATCAATTGCAAAACGGTCAATTGAAGCGGCATGAAGTTTTCCGGCTGCAAGTGCACCACAAGCGCAGTTACCCAGCCGACAAGCGTTGCGACACCAATGATGACGATTGCGTGAGCCAGTCGCTCAAGACCTGAGCGCATGTCCATTTTGGCAATGTCAAGGCCGCTCGTAATGAACGGAAATCCCGGGATAACGAACAGCATTGCACCGATATAGCCGGCTTCGTGTCTGGCCGCAACGTTAAACAAAAGCTCCATCGCATGAAACGACAGCGTATATGACAGGCAGGCGACCATTACGCTGACTGCCACGCACGCCAAAAGCGTAATGTGCTTGTCAAGCATCTTGCGTCTCGTATAATTTCCTAATCCTGCTCCGATAAACGAACCGATCATTTCAATAATGCCGCCGCCAAGCAAAAAGACGAAGGCACAGCATGCAAGCGCAGATGCCAAGCCGACTTGATACGGTTTGTAATTGCCAGGAGTTGCCTGAATCTTGTCGAGTTCGTCATGAATCTCTTCAAGCGTCATCTTAGTTTCCTTGCGGTTGATTCTTTTGACAAAATGCTCCATTCGGGTCAATTTATCGGTATTGACGCCCGTCGTCGGAAGAGACAGGGCCTGCGTATAGGACTGCCCGTCCTTGTCGATGCATGTGAACTCGATTGAAATCAATCCGATATCTGCCGAACAGACCAGGCCTAATTTCCTGGCCATGATGTTCATTGAATCACGAACGCGCCATGCTCCGGTTCCGCAAGAAAGCATCATCAATCCAACTCGTCCCACGACGGCTGCTTTTGCCGGAAGACTGGCCGTTCTGGCCAGATCATGATCGTCATCCGGAATAAAGTCGTGCCAAGGCATCGCCATGTGATGTTTGTGATGCTTTTGATGCTTCTGAGACAAATGAATGCTGCTTCTTTGTCTCAGCTCTTCTTCTTTGCTCATGTCAATTCCTCCAAATATCTTCCTCGTTAAAAACACTTCCAATTTTAGCACAGTTTGAAAAACTGAAAAAGACTCGGAAAAGATGTAAACGCATCCCCGAGTCTTTTTGTTATTTGTACATATATTCTCTGATCCAGAATTTCTAAAAAATTCACGCAATCAGTCTTCAGAAAGTATAAACGTTAGCTTTTTCTCGTGTCGGAGTTTCCAGCGCCAAACACAAATCATCAAGCGTCATCTCAACGAAACACAGCTCTTTTTTCGTTCTGGAAACCGCCGTATAGGCAAGTCCGTAATCAACCGCTTCAAGCACGTAAACGCGTTTGGCGCCGCTTCCCTGTGCTTTATGAATCGTCAGCGCATACGCCAGAAGCAGATCTTCTTTGGCGCGCCAAATCGGCAGCACATATTCCTTTTGATCCGTTTTGACGACGACTTTGCCGTTTTTGTTCTTTTCGCTCGGAAGTTCCAGGGAAACGATCTTGCCAAATTCAGAGTTCGTATAGCCATACTTTTGATACTGATCGTCGTTTCTGTAGAAGACGACCTCTGCTCCGACAAAAAAGCCGCCACGTCCGTAACCGTTCTTATACTCGAAGGGGACAACGTTTTGTTTGCCTTTTGAAAGCACTTTGAAAAACTGCTCGTTGATTCTGCCGACCGTTGCATTGCGATAAGCAATAATCATGCAGTCCTCAAGCGGCAGGTGCTTCAGCTTGTAAGCAATCATGTCGTCTGCTTTTGACTGCTTGAAGACGTGCAGCTGCTTGAGGTTTTTCGTATTCTTATAGCGGCACTGCGCAATAAACATGCGCACTCGTTCATCCTTGCAGCGCAGGTTGGCCTGAAAATCAAAGTGCGATCCGGATTGAATCAACAGCTGCATGACGTTGCCGCATACTTCAAGCGCATCCTCATCCTGACTGACCGGAGGAAGCTGCTTGTCATCGCCTAAGAAGATGAAGCGATAGTCGTTTCCGACGTATTGCAGCAGCGTTTTCAGCATGTCTTGCGTAACCATTGAAATTTCGTCAATCACGATAACGTCATAGTCGTCCCCGTCGATCAGCTCGCTTTGACTGTTTTCAAGCTCATAGATCACTTTTTGAATCGTCTCGTTGTGCTTGAAACCGCACTTTTCCAGATTGATTCGCGCTTTGTGCGTCGGTGCAAGCGCCAAAACCCGCTCATGATCCAAAATTTGCCCAAGCGTATACGTCTTGCCGCTTCCACCGACTCCAAGCAGGCTGATGATGCGATGATTGTTTTGAAAGATCCAGTGGATAAACCTGAACTGTTCTTTTGTCGGCCGATATTCTTTTGGAGGATGCCGGAACGGCAGCTTTTGTCTGGTCGTCTGCTTCAAAAGCTTTTCGATCAACCGTTCACCCAGACATTTTTCTTTAAGGTGCACCGTATTTTGGCAATTTCTGTCGCAAATAAAGCCGAATTTCCTCAGCTGCTCTGCATTTTCCAAAACGGGCTCGGAAGAAAGCGGCATGACCTCGCCCTGTTTCTTCAAATAAACCAGATCGTCGCAGCCTTTGAGGTGACGCTTGGCCTGCGTGTCGAGCAGGTCGTTTTGAAGCAAAAGTTTTTCGATCATCTCACGTGAAAAGATTTTCGTCAGCAAAAGTGCAAAAACCTTTGACTTCTCCCACTTTGTCTTAAAAAAGCGATCTTCTTCCAAATAATCATTGAACGAAGAGCGCAGATACAAGCTGCCGATTTCAGGCAGGTATTTTTTGTAATAGCCTCGATCGTCCAAAAGCGCAACCGACATGAACCCTTTGAACTTGACCTTTTTTGGCTTCGTGACCTCTAATTCGTGCCACTTGCCGTCACAAAATTTTTTCTTTTGCTCGTCGGTCATCCCGTTGATGAAAAATTTCACCTTTTCATATTCCTTGAGATCCGTTTTGGCAATCGGCGTCTTGTTTTTGGCGAGCTGCAAAAATTTGAAACGCATCTTTTTTGAAAAAGAAGTTTCATCAATTTTTGCGATTTTCTCCTTTAAGCCGACAAGTTTTTCAGCACCATGCTCTGATGCCTCCTGCAAAGAAGACGCTGCTTTTTCCTTGTTTTGTCTGCTGACATAAATTTTTGTCAGCAGTTTCCATGCCTGCCCTTGATTTTTCTCCGTGTCGTTTTTCGTATGCAGTTCAAGAAATTTTTCTGCTTCGTCAAATTCCCGCAAAAAATAATGGCACTTGCCCAAGTAGTAGCAAACGGACAAAAAGCCGGCATTTTCTTGAAAAACGCGCTCAAAAAATGCCATGGCCTGCTGATAATCTTTTGCCTTGATTTTGGCGATTCCTTTTTGATACGTTTCGGCAAGCTTATCCATGAAAGCATTTCCTTTCTTAACAAATTCTTATTTCATTCATAATACTTTTCTCTAGAATAATATGATACGCTTTATTCAAGAAAACTTTCAAGGAGTGATTTTTTTGGTACGTCGCTTATTATGGTTGCTGATGTCTGTCGTAAGTCTTTTGCTCTTGATCGTCGGAATTGTTTTGCCGATCGTGCCGCAAGTTCCGTTCCTTCTCACATTTTTGTACAGTCTTTCAAAGTTTTCACCGCGGTTTCACAAGTGGCTCCTGAACACGAGAGTTTACCGCCGGCTAAAAGGCTTCATGAATAATGAAAAAGAAAAAATCGGCATGAAACGCTTGTCAAAAAGCAGAGTCAAGCTCTAAAAAAGAGGTCGGAAACGGCCTCTTTTTTGTTTGCTCTTGATGCCGCATGCAGTGTCTGCACCGCCAAAAGCAAAAGAACGCCCCACGCAGGCGAAGCGTTCTTTTGACGATTGCTGAAAACGAGTCCGATCTGCCGACAAACGATGATCGTTTCCGTTGCCTATTTTTCTTCCATGGCTTTTTTCAATGCCGCAGCCAATGCGCTTTCCTGCGGCTCGTCGTCTTGGTTGATTTTTTTCAGCAAGCGACGTTCTTCGTGCTTGCTCATCTTCTTTTTGCCTTTTTTGCCGCCGAGTTTTTCAGTCGTTCCGTCATACTTGCAGCGGAAATATTCGCCTTTTTCGCCGGAGACGATCAGCATCTTCTTGTGGCACTGCGGACAGCGGTGATTGGAAACTTTGGCTTCGGCACGGCGTTTGTAGTCGCACTCTGCATTTGAACAGACCAAAAGCTTGCCGTCCCTGACCTTCTTTTCCTTCAAGAAAGCTCCGCATTCAGGGCATTTCTTTTGCGTCATGGAGAAGTCCTGGTACTTTTTGGTCGAATTCTTGACTTCGCTGACGAGTTTTTTCGTATCGTTTTTTATTTCTGCGATGAACTTCTGGCTTGAAAACTTGCCCAAAGCAATGGCTTCAAGCTGCTTTTCCCATTTTTCGGTCAGTTCCGGCGTCACCAGGGACGGATTGACCAGTTCGAGCAGCTGGCGGCCTTTGCGCGTTACGCGCAAAAAGTTGCCGGAGCGTTCCATTAATTCTGACGACACGAGTTTTTCGATGATTTCTGCGCGCGTTGCCGGAGTCCCCAGACTGTATCTTTCCATCAAGGCAAGCAGACCGCCTTCGGTCAATGGATTCGGTGGCGTCGTCAGCTTTTCTTTGACTTCAAAAGTTCCTTTGATTTGTTGTCCTTCTTTAAAATGCAGTGCTTCGCCAGACGTCTGCGCATTTTCTTTCCATCCCTTTTGCAAAACGGTCGTCTTGGAAAAATTGAACCTGCGATCGCCAAAAGAAACGGTGATTTTTTCCTTTTGCTCGCGATACTCAGGCGCAAAAAGCATTACGAACCGTTTGACGATCATCCCGTAAATTCGATGCTCATCGCTTGACAGCTTGGCATAGTCGGGACGCTGCTCAGTCGGAATGAGCGCGTGGTGATCGGTCACTTTTTCGTTGTTGAAGACCTTTTTTTGAACGACTTTTGCGCCCTTTCCGGCATATTCCAAAGCTTCCGGCACCATTGAGCCGACTGCCTGCAGGCGTTCTTTCATCGTCGAAATCATGTCGGTCGACAAATATTTGCTGTCCGTTCGCGGATAGGAGACGATTTTGTGAACTTCGTAGAGACTTTGCACGACGGACAAGGTCTTTTTGGCAGAATAGCCGTACTTTTCGTTCGCCGCACGTTGAAGCTCGGTCAGATCATAGGGCAACGGTGCTTTTTCGGAGTGCTCCTTGACGGTGATTTTTTCGACCTTGCCGATTGTTCTTTCAAGTTCCGAAACGATTTTTTGCGCTGCTTCTCTGTTCTTTAAGCCGTAAGGATTTTTTTGTTCCATCAGTGCCTTTTGATTCGACGCGTTCAACGCAATCTGATAGTATTTTTGCGGAATGAAGCTTGAAATCTTGTCTTCCTGCTTCAAAACCAAGGCCAAAGTCGGCGTCTGCACGCGCCCGGCCGACAAATTGTCCTGATATTTCACGGTCAAGGCACGCGTTACGTTGAGGCCGACAAGCCAGTCTGCAGTTGCGCGCGCCAATGCCGATTGATACAGATCATCATAATCAGAAGCAGGTTTCAGCTTGGCAAAACCTTCCTTGACGGCTTTTGTCGTCTGAGAAGAGATCCACAAACGCTTGACCGGCTTGTTGAACCTGACGTACTGCAGAATCCAGCGTGCCACAAGCTCGCCTTCTCTTCCCGCATCCGTTGCGATCACGGCTTCTTTGACGTCCGATCTCTTTGCAAGGCGTTCGATTGCCTGCAGCTGGTGCCTCGTTTTCGGCAAAGGCTTCGTTCCGATGAACTTCGGAAGCATCGGCAAAGTCTCAAGCTGCCATTTTTGCCAATCCTTGTTCAGATCTTCCGGCATTTTGAGCCCGAGCAGGTGCCCCAATGCCCAAGTGACGATCACGCCCTCTCCTTCAAAATAATCCTTATGTTTTTCCGTTGCTCCGAGAATCTGGCTCAAATCTCTGGCAACGCTCGGCTTTTCAGCCAAAATCAGTTGTTTCATTTACTTTCCCTTCTTGCGGGATCGCCCGCACAAATGCTGTCTGCTTCGATTCTGCCCCAAACGACGCTGCCCGGTCTGATCCAGACATTGTCTTCAATAATCGTCCCCGGCAAAACGACCGAGTTGCTTTCGATCACAACGTTGTTTCCGATTCTGATCGGAAGCTCGCTGCACCAGTGATCGCGACGCAGCTTGGGATCTTTTGCATGATTGCTCGTGTAGATTCCGACGTTTTCTCCGATGGTGACGTTGTTTCCAATCGAAACCTCGTTGCAATCGATGATTTTTAAGTCGCAGCCTGCGTCAAAGTCGTCGCCGATGCTCAGATTAAAGCCGAATTCGGTAATGAATCCGTCAGCGATGCTTGGATTTTTGCCCAGTTTTTCAAACAAGGACCTTAATTCGTCAATGTCCGTTTCATGGCGGTTGTAGCGTCGACACGTCTCATAGGCAAAACTTCTTGCGCTTTCAATCAGCGGATCGTAATCATAATAGAGACGTCCGCCGTTCGTAATCTTTTTGACGTGTTCTGTTTCTTCTTTGGTTAATTTATGTCGTCTGTTCAGATCCATTGCAAATTCCTCTTTTTTAATTATAACAGTTTTTTGCTAAAATATAATTTGAGGTGATGATTATGGAAAATTACTACAGCCTTACGGATGAAAAAATCATCCAGGCAAAGCAAAGAGCACAAAAATTGTGCGTTGAATACAACGAAAAAGTCAATCAAGAAAATTTTTATGATGAAGCATTGCTTAACGCGCTGCTCAAAAAAGTCGGCAAAAATCCCTACGTTGAACCGAATTTCCGCTGCTTTCTGGGTTCAAAGATCGAACTTGGCGATGAGGTGTTTTTGAACCATGACGTTACGCTTCAGGACATGGCGGAAATCACAATCGGAAACAACGTCAACATTGCGCCGAGAACAGGCATCTTCACTGAATTCTGCCCGAAAGACAAAGAACTCAGAAGACAAAAAACACGCTACGCCAAACCGGTCGTGATCGAAGACGGCGTCTGGCTCGGCGGAAACGTGACCGTCTGGGGCGGAGTCACGATCGGCAAAAACAGCATCATCGGAGCAGGTTCGGTCGTCACGGCAGACATTCCGGAAAACGTGATCGCAGTCGGCAATCCTGCCAAAGTCATCAACAAAATCGAAGCAGACTAAAAGCTCGCGACCCAGGGGTGTCGCGAGCTTTTTTCGGGTATTCAAAACTACTGTTTGTCGTTTAATTCGACCAAATGACCGTTTTTGCTGTAGACGATCCATTCCGATAAATTCACGATATGATCACCAATGCGTTCAAGCAGTCTGGCAACCAGCAGATAGCTTGAGGTTGCAACGGCCGTCTTTGTTTCATGCTGCATCTCCTTGACGATCAGATTGCGGCAGACTTTGTACTGCTCATCAAGCTTTTTGTCTTCTTGCGCAATGTTTCTGGCGCTTTTTTCATCTGCTTTGACATAGGCATCAAGCACTTGTTCAAGCATCTTTCTGATGTCTGCCGTCATCGCCGAGATTTTTTCTTCAATCTGCGGCACGCGCGGATTTCCTTTGACAAGAATCGTTTCCTTGGCAATGCTGACGGCATGGTCACCGATGCGTTCAAGATCGGAGCTGGCTTTCAAAACGCTGACGATCGTGCGAAAATCGCTTGCGACCGGCTGCTGCAAGGCAATCAGCTTCAGAGCCTGATTTTCAAGCTGAATTTCGCCGCTGTTGATCTCCTGATCATCGTTGACGATTTCATTTGCGAGTTCCTTGTCATGTTCGATGAACGATTTGGTCGAACGATAGATCTGCTCGCTGACGTTGATGCCCATTTCCATAAAACGAACTTTGAGTTTTCTCAACTCATCATAAAATATTTCATGCATCAAAAATTCCCCCTTTATCCGAAACGACCGTTCAAATAGTCATCCGTAATTTTTTCCTTTGGTCGAAGAAACATTTCTTCCGTGCGATTGTACTCGATCATATCACCGTTCAAAAGCAAAGCCGTCCTGTCCGAAATTCGCGAAGCCTGCTGCATGTTGTGCGTCACGATGATGATCGAATAATCATTTTTAAGTTTCAGCAGCGTATCTTCAATCTTGGAGCTGGAAATCGGATCCAGGGCACTGGTCGGCTCATCCATCAAAATGACTTTCGGATGAACCGCAAGCACGCGCGCGATGCAGATTCTTTGCTGCTGACCGCCGGAAAACGCCAATGCGCTCTTGTGCAGGTCGTCTTTGACTTCATCCCAAACGGCCGCCTGCTTCAGGCTTTCTTCGACGCGCTGATTGATGAAGTCTTTTGGCTGCTTTTTGCCAAGCCGCAAACCGTATGCCACGTTGTCATAGACCGAAAAGGGAAACGGATTCGGCTGTTGGAACACCATGCCGACCTTTTTGCGCAGATCGACGACATCGACGTTTGGCGCATAGATGTCTTGATTTTCAAAAGTAAAGCTTCCGGTAATCGTCACGTCCTCGAGCAGATCGTTCATGCGGTTGATGCAGCGCAGATACGTCGATTTGCCGCAGCCGGAAGGTCCGATCAAGGCCGTGATCTCATTTTCATGAAAGTTCATGCTGATGCCGTGCAAGGCTTCTTTTTTGCCGTAATAAAGATGCACGTCTTCTGTTGAAATAATTTCTGCCATAGTGTCCCCCTATCCGAAATTGCCGGAAACATAGTCTTCCGTCAGCTTTTCATGCGGCGTTTGGAAAATGTTTTCCGTCTTGTCGTATTCAATCACACGTCCCAGGTGGAAAAATGCAGTGTAGTCACTGATTCTTGAGGCCTGTTGCATATTGTGCGTCACGATGATGATCGAATAGTTTTTGCGCAGCTGTTCCAGCGTATCTTCAATCTTTGAAGTCGAAATCGGATCAAGCGCGCTGGCCGGTTCGTCAAGCAGCATGATGTCCGGTTTCATCGCGCAGCATCTTGCAATGCACAAGCGTTGAGCCTGACCGCCCGAAAGAGCAAAAGCGCTTTTGTCAAGCTCATCTTTGACTTCATCCCACAGCGCTGCCTGCTTCAGGCTTTCTTCGACGCGTTTGTCGAGTTCTTCCTTATCGGTCAAACCGTTTGCCTTCAATGCATACGTGATGTTTTCCCGAATCGATTTGGCAAACGGATTCGGTCTTTGAAACACCATGCCGATGTGTTTTCTGACTTCGTACACGTTGATGTCTTTGTCATTGATGTCAACTCCCCTGTACCAGATTTTGCCGGTAACGTTTGCGACCTTGTCGTTCATGCGGTTCAAGCTGCGCAAAAACGTGGATTTGCCGCAACCGGAAGGCCCGATCAAAGCCGTAATCTTGTTTTTTTCAAATTCAAGGTTGCCATCGAAGAAAGCATGATGGTCGCCATAATATACCTGAAGATTTTCCGTCTTCAAGGCAGGATTTTCAAAACTCAGCATCATTTTTCCTCCTTAATTTGCAGTCGTCAATTTCTTGTACAGGAAACGTCCCAAGGCGCGTGCCCCGAAATTGAACAATAAGATGACAACGATCAAAACGGCAGACGATGCGCTCGAAATAACGCTTGCGTCCGGCACGACCGCCTCTGTATTCACCTTCCAGATATGCACGGCCAAGGTTTCGGCAGGTCTGTTCCAGTTCAAGAAGCTCGTTGCAGAAAACGGGTTCCAATTGCCGTAATCAACTGTGGGAGCACTTTGACCCGCCGTGTAGATCAAAGCTGCGGCCTCACCGAAGACGCGCCCGGCACTCAGGATGACGCCGGTCAAAATACCGGGGAGAGCGGCCGGCAATACGATGCCTTTGATCGTTTTCCATTCGGAAAGGCCAAGAGATGCTCCGGCCTCGCGCTGAAGCTGCGGAACGTCTCGCAACGAGTCTTCGATGTTTCTCGTCAAAAGCGGCAGGTTGAAAAACGTCAACGCCAAAGCACCGGCAAGAATCGAAAAGCCCATCTTGAACTTGATGACGAAAAACAGGTAGCCGAACAAGCCGACAACGATCGAAGGAAGCGAACTCAAGATTTCAATCGTCGTTCTGAGAAATTGAACAAACCAGTTGTCTTTTGAAAATTCCGACAGGTAGATGCCGGATCCGAGCGCGATCGGAAACGAGATGATCAAGGTCAAAATCAAAAGATACAACGAGTTGAACAACTGATCTCTGATGCCGCCCCCAGCCTTAAAGGCTTCTGCTTGAGAGGACAGAAAACGTAAGGAAACGTCCGGCAGCCCGGTTCCCAAAATGTATCCCAGCAAAAACAGCAGAATCAAAACTACGATTGCAACAAACGTCCAAATAACTCCGGTTGCGACTTTATCGCTCGTTTTTGGATTCATTTTTTCATCTCTCCTCTCTTGGCAATCAAACGGACAAGCAGGTTAAAGAACAGCGACATGAACAATAAGATCAAAGCAAGCGACCACAATGCGTTGTTCGACAAAGTCCCCATGACCGTGTTCCCCATCTGACTCGTCAATTGACTTGTCAGAGTTGCGGTCGGAGTCACCAGACTCTTCGGCATCAGGCAGGCATTGCCGATGACCATTTGAACGGCCAATGCTTCACCGAACGCTCTGGCCATCCCGAAGATGACCGCCGTAAAAATTCCCGGTGCGCTGGCACGCAAAATAACTTTGTAAATCGTCTGCCATCTCGTTGCGCCAAGCGCCAGGGAAGCCTGGCGGTAGTGCAAGGGAACTGCCTTCAAACTGTCGATCGTCAGCGACGTGATCGTCGGCAGAACCATGACGAACAATACGATCGTTCCGGAAAGGATCCCAAAACCGGTTCCGCCGAAAACTTTGCGAATAAAGGGCACGATGACCGTCAAACCGACATAGCCGTAAACAACGGACGGAATTCCGACCAAAAGCTCAATCACGGGCTGCAGGAACTTTGCGCCGTTTTTGGCATACTGCGTCGTGAACAAGCCGATTGCCAAAGCAAACGGTGTTGCCGTCAACGCGGACAGCACCGTAACGGCAAAGGACGTCGTAATCATCGGCAAAGCTCCGACTTTCTTTGCGCCGGCTGCAGGATCCCAATCCTTGCCCGTCAAAAAATCTCCTATGTTGACCTTGTCCTGCACAAACGTCGCAATTCCTTTTGACGTTATGAAATAAAGAATCGATGCCACCAAAAGAATGATCAGCGTTAAGCTTAAGTAGCACCAGAAATGACCGCGTTTGTCCTGCATCGTTTCCTTTGAAGGGTTGGTCAGCTTGTCTTTGATCTCATCCATTAACAAAACCTCTCATCTTTAATCAAAAAAGCAAGTCCCTGCCCACACCAGGACCTGCTTTCCTTAAACCTGACTATCTGTTATTCACTAACTTTGCCGTTTGCGTCCTTCTTGACCTTCATATCATGAATGCTGATGTAGCCAAGTTTTTTAACAAGGCTTCCTTGAACGTCGTCAGAAAGCATATAGTCGATGAACTTCTTGGCTTGACCCTTTGCCTTGCCGTTCGTGTACATATGTTCATATGACCAGATCTTCCACTTGTTCGTCATGATGTTCTTGTCGGTCGGAGCAACGTTGTCGAGGCTCAAAGTATGCAAGCCGTCAGTCTTTGCGTATGAAAATGCAAGGTAGCTGATTGCCCCGGGAGTCGTTGAAACGATCTTTTGAACCGTTCCGTTTGAATCTTGTTCCTGTGCTTTGACTGCTGACTCGCCGCCCAAAACGGCACCTTCAAACGTTGCGCGCGTGCCGGAACCCTTCGCACGGTTAACGACCGTAATCTTTTCGTCCTTGCCGCCGACGTCTTTCCAGTTCGTAACCTTGCCCGTGAAGATGTCTTTTAATTGGCTCATTGAAAGGTTCTTGACCGTCACGTCAGAGTTGACGACCGGCGTCATGCCGACAACGGCCACCTTGTGATCCTCGATCTTCTTAGCATCGATTCCGCTTTGTTGTTCTGCAAAAATATCTGAGTTGCCGATCGTTACGGAACCTGCTTGAACCTGACTGAGTCCCGTCCCGGAACCTCCGCCTTGAACCGTGATCGTTGCGCCTTTGTTTGCATCCTGATATTTGGAAGCAGCCTGTTCGACTAACGGCTGCAAAGCAGTTGATCCGACAATCGTAACTTTTTCATTCGATTCTGATTTACTTGAGGATGTCTTGCTGTCGCTTGATCCCCCGCCGCAGCCCGCAAGAACGACTCCGGCCAAACCTAAAACAAGCAATGATGAAAAAAGTGATTTCTTTTTCATAAAATATGTGTCCCTTCTGTGGTTGAATTTGCTAAACTCACCCGCTGAGGTCTCCCCCTTACGAGTACATTGTCTATGTTATGCCTGGGTTGTAAAATTAAAGTTTTGATTAAGTAAAGCGATTGTAAATGTCTTGTAAATCCAGACACAACGCCATTTTTTTGTGGCATAACTTTAAATAAGGGATATTGAATAAAGGCAAGGAGGAATTTTGAATGAATGAATACGTAATCGCACTGACGGAAAATCTGCCCTTGTTCACGGGAATCAACGACGCATGCAACGAAAACGGATGGTTCGTCTGCAATACGACTACGATAAACGATTTGAAAAAAAATCTGCTGAAACGCGATCCGATCGGCATCATTTGGGATCTTGAATATGAAATTCCCGCTGCTACGCTTAAAGATTTGAAAAACTTGCGCAAAAATTTCCGCGAACCGATCATCGTGCTCGCCAAAGAAAAGGACATCGATTATGAGGTCAAGCTGTTTGAAACCCAGGTCAATGACTACATAACCGCGCCGTTTGACTATTCAGACATCGCGATTCGCCTGAAGCAGCAGCTTCAGCTCAAAATGCTGCTTCACAAGCCTAGGAATTCATTTGACGAAGCAGACGAAGACTCTGCATTTCAGAAACGAATCTTTGAACTAAACGGCATCACGCTGTGCCTCGATTCTTTTCGCGCCATCAAGGACGGAAAAGATCTTCAGCTGACGCCAAAAGAATTCAAACTGCTGGACTACCTGGCCAAGCACTGCGGTCAGGTTCTGAGCCGCGAACAGCTGCTTCAGGGCGTTTGGGGCTATGACATCCTGGGCACGAGCCGCATCGTCGACATCCACATCAGCCACTTGCGAGACAAGCTCGAAGCCGATCCGAACACGCCTTTGTGGATTAAAACCAACCGCGGTTTCGGCTATTCGTTTGCGGGCAAGATAAAAATCAAGGCATGAAACAAAAGTTAAATAAAAGCCAGGATGATTTGCAATTAACTGGAAATCATCCTGGTTTTTCGTTTTATTCGTAAAATTTCAGCAAAGTCGCATAGTATTCTTCCAGAATTTCAGCCGAACAGTTGAACAATTCGTGCTTTGCTTCAGGAAACTGCTTGAGCTTGACGACCTTGCTTTTCTCGGCAAATTCCGTTTGTCCCGCAACGTCAACCATCGTATCGTTTCCTGACGAACAAAGAAGCACGGGACATTTGATCCTGCCTGCATTTTGCATGAGCTGTTTTTCCGCGTTCAGCGCTGCCAAAACCCATGCATAGGTTGCGCCGTTCGTTTGATACTCTGCATTTTTCAGGCGCTGCTTGAACTGATACGAATAGCGCGCCTCGGACAACGCGCAGCTGTTCTTGAAATCAGGCCGTTCGTCGAATCTTTCCTGTCCGATTGCCAGTCGCTTGGCGTGATGAAGAGCTTTTTGCACCAGGCAGAGCGGCCTGGCGACCTTTTTTAACCGCGGCTCAAGTGCCATCCTCATCATCGGCGAGCTCAGCACTGCTTTTTTGAACGTTTCCGGGTATTTTTCCAAATACAGTGCACCGACGCAGCCGCCCATCGAGTGCGCAAACAACATCAAATCAAGCTTTTTTTCCGTCATTTTGAAAACTTCATCGGTAAACAATTTCAAGTCTTCGACATACTCGGCAAAATTTCTAACGTAGACCGCATCCTTGTCCGAAACTTCGCGCAAAGACTTCCCGAATCCTCGCTGCTCATAAAAGAACACGGCATATCCCGCATGATAAAAATCGTAAAACAGCTCGTGATACTTGCCAAAAAATTCGCAAAAACCATGCACGAAAACAAGCGCTTTTTTTGGTTTTTCCGGAATCGCACAGTATGCTTGAAGCTTTTTTCCGTCATAGCTGTCAAACGCAAAGTCCGTGACGTTTTCTTCAATCCACGGCTTGACTTCCTGCTCCATAAAACGTTCACAGTCCTCGTCCTTGAACGGAACCATCCTTACTTCGTTCAAATCATGTACCCCTTCCAAAGCATCTTTTCGAAACTGAAATTAAAAAATAGTTTCCAAAGGAAATTATACTATGGAATTCGGCTCTTTTTATGTACAGAGTTGGTAAAATGTTGGTAAGGGAATATGCTTTTACGAAAAGTTGCCCACTCGTTGCCGAATCACCAGCGCATCCCCAAACACGCCAAAAAAGCACCCGCCCCCATAGAGCGAGTGCTTTTTTCCTTGCGATAATCGAAAATTAACACTTGGAGAATTGGAATAAAAAAGGTAATACTAATCTAATCCAACTTTTTTTGATGTGAATACAGGATAAGAAGAAACAGGCTTAAAATAATAAAGATGGCAATCAAAACAACTTCAACGAACCAAAATTCAAAATAGTTATTCAAAATCCCGATAATCCATAGCACAATCATTGAAATAATACTAGATACGGTACCTGCCAGTGAAATTACTGAAGCCACGATATTAGAATCTGATTCTTTTTGAATATTTACAATAAGCTGATTATTGTATACGTTAAATGGAACCAAGAAAATAATGATGAATATTAAGAATAATATTTTATCCGGTGTAAAAACAGAGATTAGCAAAGCACCAGATAAAGTGATTGTTAATGGTATGAGCGAGTTAGAAAAATTATGTCTGCTAAACAAAGCATTACTAAATATTGCAACAATTTGGAAGAGTACATAAAGTAATCCAAAGTAGGTTTTAGAAAACTCTTTATCCAGAAAACTTACTTGCCAAAATTGATAAAAAAGTTGAGATATTATCTGGAAAATACCATATAACCCAATAATAATTATTAATTTGTTTTGATATTTTATGTTTTTTAGTTCCGTAATAATTTTCTTAAAGCTTTCTGAAGAAGTCATTTCATTATTTTCTTCAGAATTCTCTGCATGAAATCCGAAGGTAATCAATATGAATGATGAGATAATCAATAAGAGAGAGAGAATGTAGATCTGTTCAGAAAGAATTTCATAAAGAAACGAACCTAATCCGCCACCAATTAGACCGCTGTATAAAGTTGAGCGGTTAATCAAAACATTAATTCCTTTAATCTCATGCTTGTTTTCAGCACGCCTGATAAAATACGAATCGAGTGAACCGCTCATGGAAGCTGCGCTCATGCCATAAATAAACCATGACAAGCAAAGCAGATAGTAGTTATTCGTAAATAAAATAATGAAATAAGAAATTCCGATTAAAACCAAAGAAAGTTGGTACATAATTTTTTCAGACCAAATATCCGTTAAAAAGCCTGATGGAAATTCAAACATAATTGCAGCCAACATATAAAAACTTTGGACAATTGCAATTTGTGAAACTGTTAGCCCTTTGTTTAAAAGTATGACTGTTAATATGGCATGTGGCAGAACACGAGCGAAGTTGTAAAGAAATAAACTTGCCAGATAGACTGTTCGATTAGTTTTGGATAATTTATACATATGCAAGTTCCTCTTTCATATTTAAACCTCCGATATACTTGATTTTTAAAGTATACCAAGATATCTAAGGCTTGTGAAGAACGATTATTTTACGAACGTTTACTACATAAAAACCCGGATTAGATTTGCAATGGCTGCAAATCATCCGGGTTTTTAGTTTGAGAGTTTTTTCGTTCTCACTCAACTTTAGTCAATTTTTTATATACTTCCGTTATCCTGACAGGAACGCAGCTGATTTTTTTGTCTATTTCGTCCTCATCATCGGGAAATTTATTAAGACAAAATCAAACCTGCGCCACGCCAAAAAAGCACCCGCCCCCATAGAGCGAGTGCTTTTTTTCCTTGCGATAATCGAAAATTAACGCTTGGAGAATTGTGAAGCCTTACGAGCTTTCTTAAGACCTGGCTTCTTACGTTCTTTCATACGTGCATCACGTGTCAAAAGACCTGCACGCTTGAGAACGCCACGGAAATCTGGGTCAACTTCGAGCAATGCACGAGCGATACCATGACGTGTAGCGCCTGCTTGGCCGGAGAAACCACCGCCGTTTACGTTTACCAAAACGTCATATTGACCTTTTGTTTCCGTAACAGCAAATGGTTGTACCATAACTTCGCGTAAGTTTGCAAATGGAACATATTCTTCTGCAGGTTTGCCGTTCATCGTGATCTTGCCTGTACCAGGAACTAAGATTACACGAGCGACAGAGTTTTTACGACGGCCTGTGCCGCGATATTGTACTTGTGCCAAAATCGTTTTCCTCCTAGGTTAGATTAAGTTAGTGATATCCAAAACTTCTGGGTTTTGTGCTGCATGCTTGTGATCTGCGCCACGGTATACATGAAGCTTCTTAGCTTGTTGACGGCCAAGGGAACCCTTTGGAAGCATGCCCTTAACGGACAATGCGATAAGCTTTTCCGGATCCTTTTCACGGTAATCACCAGCTGTACGAGCCTTCAAGCCACCTGGATGGTTTGAGTGATGGTAATAAATCTTGTTCTTGTCTTTACGACCTGTCAAAGCAACCTTTTCAGCATTGACAACGACTACGTAATCGCCTGTATCAACATTTGGTGTAAATGTTGGTTTGTTCTTACCGCGTAATACGGAAGCCACAACAGCTGACAAACGACCCAAAGGCACGTCTGTTGCGTCTACGACATACCACTTACGTTCTACTTCGCCTGGTTTTGCAATATATGTTGTACGCACGTTAATTTCCTCCATTTGATGTATACATGTTTGACATACAATAAGATTAACGGGGCTTACTGTGGGGCAAACAATACCAAATACTATATTACGATTTTTATTCGATATAGTCAATTGAAATTCTCTTAAAAATTTAAAGAATCTGCAATTTTTCCTTAGTCATAATAGACTTCTTTTAAATACAGTCCGCTGGCAGGCGCCGTTTCGCGACATTCGTTTCGATCCTTGACTTCGTACAATCTCAAAAAATCATGCACCGGGCGTTTGCCGTTGCCGATTTCAAGCAGCGTTGCCACCATGATTCTGACCTGGTTGTACAAGAAGCCGTTGCCGCAAAATTCAAAGATGATTTCGTCGTTTTCCTTGTCTTCTCTGACGGTTGCCTCATAAATCGTGCGAACGTGATTTTTCGTTTGGCTGCCGGAAGCAACAAAACTTGAAAAATCATGCGTTCCCACCAGATCGGGCATGGCTTCCTTAATTTTTTCAATGTCCAGCGGATATTTGTAGTGACCCGTGTAAAAACGCTTGAACGGGTTCGTAAAGCGCCCGCGACTGACACGGTACATGTAGCGCTTGCCATGCGTCGTAAAACGAGCATGGAAGTCGTTTGGAACGATTTCGCATCCGACAACCTCGCAGTCGAGCGGAAGCATTGAATTCAGCCCCTTGAGCATTCCTTCTGCCGGAATGTCATGCGGAAAGTCAAAATGCACGACCTGTCCCAAAGCGTGCACGCCGGCATCCGTTCTGCCGGAGCCGTAAATCGTGATGTAATCAGAATTTTTGCTCATCTTGTTGACGGCAGCCTCAAGCACCGATTGCACGGTTCTTTGATTCGGCTGTACCTGAAAACCGGCAAAATTGGTGCCGTCATAAGCAAGCGTAATCTTGTATCTTCTAGTCATTAAAATTTCCTCAAAACAAATAGCAGAATCGTCACGATCGCAAACAAAATCACCGCAATCGTGTCGATTTTGGTCCAAACCTGCACTCTGTATTTCGTCCGGCCTTCACCTCCGCGATAACCGCGTGCTTCCATTGCCGTCGCAAGTTCTTCCGCACGGTTGAACGAACTGACGAACAACGGAATAAGCAGCGGAATCACGGCCTTGATCCGTTGCATCAGAGTCCCTTCCGAAAAATTGACGCCGCGCGATCTTTGCGCATTCATGATCTTTTCCGTTTCGTCCATCAGAGTCGGCACAAAGCGCAATGCGATCGAAAGCATCAAGGAAATTTCGTATACCGGAACCTTGATGGCCTTGAGCGGCTTCAAAAGCGACTCGATCGCATCGGAAATTTCAAGCGGCGCAGTCGTCAGCGTCAAAAGCGTCGACATGAAAATGATCAAAACGAAGCGGCAGAAGACGTAAAAGCCGTTGACAATCCCAAAATGCGTCAGGGACAGCGGACCGAAAGCCCAGTAGACGTGGCCGCCTCTGGTGAAAAACACCTGCAAAAGCACGGTAAAAACGATCAAACCAAGCAAGGGCTTGACGCCTTTGATGAAAAATCCGATGCCAAGGTCGGAAAACTTGACGCACATCAAGACAAATGCCGCAAGCAGCAGATACGTCTGCCAGTTGTTGCACAAAAAGATGATTGCCACAAAATAGAAACTGAGCACCAGCTTGCTTCTGGCATCCATTCGGTGAACCAAAGAATCACCGTTGATGTAGCGCCCAAGCAAAAGCTTATTCATCTGAAGAACCCCCTTTTATCCTGTCTGCCAAGATCTGCGCCAATTCTTTTTTCGTCAGCGGAAGCGAATCAAATTTCATCCCGCTTGCCATCAGTTTTTCGGCAAACTTGGTCGTCTGCGGCAGATCGAGGTGATGTTCTCTGAGCCATTCAGGTTTTGAAAACAAGGCTTTTGGCGTCGTATCGGCAATCAGTCTGCCATGTTCCAAAACCAGCGCATGGTCGGCATAATCGGCGACGTCGTTCATCTGGTGCGTTACCAAAATGATCGTCATCCCGTTTTTGTGAAGTCTTGAAAAAAGCCGCATCATTTCCAGACGACCCATGGGATCGAGTCCTGCGGTCGGCTCGTCCAAAACCAGAATTTTCGGCTCCATTGCCAAAATGCCGGCAATTGCCACGCGCCGCATCTGCCCGCCGGAAAGCTCAAACGGAGACTTGTCCAAAACCTCATCGGGAAGATCGACCATTTTGGCCATCCTGACTGCGATTGCTTCTGCCTCCTCGTCTGATTTGCCGAAGTTTTTCGGAGCAAACGCAATATCTTTTTTGACCGTTTCTTCAAACAGCTGCGCTTCAGGAAACTGAAAAACAAACCCGACTTCTTTTCTCAAATCACCGAGCTCCTTGTTTTGCGTTTCCGGCGTAATCTGATGTCCGTTGATTTCCAGGAATCCTTCAGTCGGCTTCAGCAAGCCGTTCAAATGCTGCATCAGAGTCGACTTGCCGCTTCCGGTGTGACCGATGACGGCGGTATAGCTTCCGTCTGTTATCTCAAGCGAAACATCCTCCAACGCCTTATGTTCCATCGGCGTGCCCGCCTGATAGCTGTAGCTTAATTTTTCAACGCGGATCGGCATAACCAGTCAACCATCCCTTCTTCATCCAAATATTCATTCGGAACATCGATTCCTTTTTCTTTCAGCTCTTCTTTCAACGCTTCGGGGTACGGCAGATCAAGTCCGATTTTCGTCAGCAGATCCCCGCTCGCAAAAATTTTTCCCGGAACGTCATCATCAATGACCCTGCCGTCGTTCAAGACAATGACGCGATCGGCCAGGCTGGCTTCATCGATGTCGTGCGTGATCGAAATAATGGTAAAGTTTTCCTCATCGTTTAATCGGCGCATCAGTCCGACGATGTCTCTTTTTCCTTCCGGATCCAGCATGCTTGTCGATTCGTCAAAAATAATGATCTTCGGTCTGACGGCCAGAACGCCGGCAATCGCCACGCGCTGCTTCTGCCCTCCTGAAAGACGCACGGGCTCGTGTTTTGAAAATGCGGTCATATCGACTGCTTCCAAAACTTCTTTGACGCGCTTTTGCATTTCTGCGCGCGGAATCCCCCTGTTCTCCATGCCAAATGCCACGTCTCCTTCAACGTCCGCACCAACGAACTGGTTGTCGGGATTTTGGAAAACCATGCCGATGCGTTCTCTGACGTCCCACACGGTTTCTTCCGTCAAATGCAGTCCGTCGACTTCAATCGACCCGGACTCGGGCATAAGCAGGCCGTCAATGCACCGGGCCAAAGTCGACTTGCCGCTTCCATTGTGACCGATCAGCGCGACCCATTGGCCTGCTTCAATTTCTAAATTAACGTTATCCAGTGTTTTTCTTTCCTCTTCAGCTGAATATGAAAATGTCAGATTTTTAATTTTAATTATTGAGCTCAATCTGTTCCCCCGCTCCCATCATGTTAAAAATATCATACCACATTTTACAAAAAAAAAAGCCGTGCCGCAAATTGTCAACTTGCGGACACGACGATTTCTAGATTGCCTGTTCATCGATCCAGGCCTGATAAAAAGTTTCTTCTTCTTCGGTAATGCATGGCTTGTAGGCATTCAATTCAACCTGCGCCTGATCATATCTTCGCCAAAGAATCGTGCTCAAAAAAATCAGTCCCAGTCTGTAATCGTGAGCTTTCTTTTGATTCATCCGTGCGATTTTTTCCTGCAGATCAGCAAAGATCGCAAGCGCACGGTCGCGCCGATGCAGGCCGACATTGCATGACAGCCGCAAATATTCGAGTTCGGTACTGTATTTTTCAGAAGAGATCGTATCCATGTAGGCCATGCACTCCTCAAAAGTTTCGACCCTGAAAAGGCAATACGCGATCTGAAGCTCGTCGATCGGCCTGAAATCCAAGATTCTGGTATCAGCCAGCGAGATGATCGTCTTGTAAATACCGAGCAATTGTGACGCTGCCAGGAGATAGACCGCTTGTTTGCGCTGTTTGACAACCTTTGATCGGTAAGAAATCTTTCCTGCTGCAAGATACAGTGCAAAAAAAGCGAAGGCACCGGCAAAAACCAAATTATTCCAAGCAAAATCGCAAACGCTGCTGATCAGAACAATGGTTGTCAGCACCAGTGCCACAATGCTTCTTTGCAAGCAGGCGTTAAAACGACCGATGATTTCATTTTCAATAAATTTTTCGACCGTCGAATCAACGACGTAATGAACGTTTTCTATCAGACGCGAAGAAACGGCTTCAAATGAGCGTTCTTTTTGTTCATGTCTTGAATCATTTTTTAACATGAGCCATGTCAGACAAACCCCGCATCCCCAGACCAAAGAGAGACAAAAAAGCAGCAGCGCACCGCTTAAAAAATTTTCTCCCGTCATGAAATAAAGCAGCAAGCTTATCGAAAGCATCAGCCATGATGCGGTCTCAAACAAGTTTCTCAAAAACAGACTATGTATCCACTCGTTCCAGCTATCGAAGCTTTTTTTAGGCATCACCAAGACGGTAATCTGCCATAGATAAAAAAGCATCGCAAAAATCCCGGCAATTGCATAAATCATGGCAAATTTCGATTCATAGAGTTTGGTCTTGTATATATACGCATTAAAGAACAGGAAGACGCTCCAAAAACTTGCCAATATGATCGTCATCCCGCGCCAAATTTTGATTTTCATTTAAACATTTTCAAGAATAACAAAATTATTCGTTCCTTTCGTACAAAACAATAGAGCATTGGCGATATTATGTTTCATTATACAAAAATTATTTGAAGTTTAATAGAAAAACTCACGATAAAAAACTAACTTTCTTACATGAACCAAACACAACTAAAAAAGGCTTGGACATCATCTCCAAGCCAAAAAAAAATCACTTTTTACAATGAAGGTTTCACAGGTTCCGCAACCTGCTACTTAGGACTAGACTCGGATTTTAACCCAACATCGTAACGCCCAGTTATCATTGTAAAAGTGACAATTTTTCTATCTGATTGCTATTGAATTAGTCAACTAATTCAAGCACAGCCATCTTTGCAGCATCGCCGCGGCGAGCATCCATCTTGATGATGCGTGTGTAACCACCGTTACGGTTTTCGAAACGAGGTGCAACATCGTCAAAAAGTTTTTGCAAAGCAGTTTGAACAACGACCTTGTCTTCTTCTTCCTTAACGTCTGCAACAACATCCATCATGAATGCAGCTGCACGACGACGTGAAGCGAGATCGCCCTTCTTGCCTAATGTGATCATCTTGTCAGCAAACTTGCGTACTTCTTTAGCACGAGTTTCTGTTGTGACAATGCGACCATTAACGATCAAATCAGTTGTCAAGTTGCGTAACATTGATTTGCGGTGTGCGCTTGTGCGTCCTAATTTGCGGTAAGCCATGAACAGATTCCCTCCCTTAATTAAAAAATATTAGTCATCATGACGTAATGATAAACCAAGATCTGCCAACTTAGCCTTGACTTCTTCCAATGACTTGCGGCCCAGATTGCGAACCTTCATCATGTCAGATTCAGACTTGTTTGTCAAAGCCTGCACGGTATTGATGCTTGCACGCTTCAAACAGTTGTATGAACGAACGGACAAATCGAGTTCTTCAATTGTCATTTCGAGCATTTTTTCTTTGTGCGTTTCTTCTTTTTCGACCATGATTTCAGCATTCTTAGCTTCATCTGTCAAATTAACGAATAACGCCAAATGCTCCGTTAAGATCTTAGCGGACAGACTAATTGCTTCGCTAGGCGTGATTGAGCCGTTAGTCCATACGTCTAATGTTAATTTGTCATAATCATTTTTTTGACCAACACGTGTTTTTTCTACTTGGTAGTTGACACGTTCGATCGGGGTATAAATCGAGTCGATTGCTAATACGCCGATTGGCATATCATCTGCCTTAGCCTTGTTTTCGTTTGCGGAAACGTAGCCACGACCTTTGTTTGCAGTCATCCGTGCATGGAATGAAGCACCATCAGCAACCGTGCAGATGTAAAGATCCGGATTGAGGATTTCAACATCGCTGTTCGTGCTGATATCGCCGGCAGTAACTTCCTTAGGTCCAACAATATCGAATTCCAATGATTGTGGTTCTTCGGAGTTGAGTTTCAATGCAACTTTCTTGAGATTCAAAATGATTTCAGTCACGTCTTCAAGCACACCTTTTACAGTGGAGAATTCGTGCAAAACGCCATCAATTTGAACGTCTGTGATAGCAGCACCTGGTAATGAAGAAAGCAGGATACGACGAAGCGAATTGCCTAATGTCGTACCGTAGCCACGTTCAAGCGGTTCAATGACAAACTTGCCATGGTTATTGCTTTCTTCAACTTTGTGAATTTTTGGTTTTTCAAATTCGATCATTCTTATCTTTACCCCTTTCAAAACGTAACGTGTAATCTGGCGAAAACATTATGAAGTGTACCCTCAAAATGAATACTGATCCACATTAAACACGACGGCGTTTTGGAGGACGGCATCCGTTATGAGGCACTGGTGTAACATCCTTGATAGATGTAACTTCAAGGCCTGTTGCTTGAAGCGCACGAATTGCTGCTTCACGACCGGAACCAGGACCTTTGACTGCGACTTCAACGTTCTTCATACCATGATCCATTGCGCCCTTAGCAGCTGCTTCAGCTGCCATTTGTGCGGCAAACGGCGTGGACTTACGTGAACCCTTGAAGCCTAATGCACCTGCAGATGACCATGCAACAGCGTTACCATGAACGTCTGTGATCATAACAAGTGTGTTATTGAATGTGGAATGAATATGTGCAACACCGCTTTCGATATTCTTCTTGACACGGCGCTTGCGAGATTTCTTTACTGCCATGAAATAGCTAACCTCCTTACTCTAGATTATTTCTTCTTACCGGCAATAGTTACCTTAGGACCTTTGCATGTACGTGCATTGTTCTTCGTGTTTTGTCCACGAGATGGCAAATGACGACGATGGCGAAGGCCGCGGTATGAGCCGATTTCAGAAAGACGCTTGATGTTGAGGGATACTTCACGACGAAGGTCACCTTCTACCTTGTAGTTGTCAACAACTGCACGGATCTTGTCTTCTTGATCAGAAGTCAAATCACGAACACGAACATCTTCTGAAACACCTGCTTCTGCCAAGATCTTCTTAGCAGTAGTATCACCGATACCGTAGATGTATGTTAAGCCGATTACGATACGCTTGTCACGTGGTAAATCGACACCTGCAATACGAGCCATTTATTTTCACCTCCTTAAATTATTAGCCTTGACGTTGTTTGTGCTTAGGATTGTCACAAATAACCATAACGCGACCCTTGCGCTTGATTACTTTGCAATGTTCGCACATCGGTTTAACTGATGGTCTTACTTTCATTAATCATACCTCCTGAATAGTTTCGAAGTACAATCTATTTAAAGCGATAGGTAATGCGACCCTTAGTCAAATCGTAAGGGGACATTTCAACCGTAACCCTGTCACCTGGTAAAATACGAATGTAGTGCATGCGAATCTTGCCAGAAACGTGAGCAAGAATCTCGTGTCCGTTTTCGAGTTCAACTTTAAACATCGCATTGGGCAACGTTTCTTTGATCGTACCCTCAATTTCAATCACATCATCTTTCGCCACGCAAAAGTACCTCCTTAAATTTTGGTTTTAAAACTTTACACGTCAAAATGTGAGAAGCTTTTTTGGAGTCCCACCTTTTTCCGCAGGGCAATTTTCCAAATTTGGGCAAACTGCACCTATTGAAAAGATAAACCTGAATTATCATATCACAATAGACTTGAGGTTGCAAGCACTACTGCAAAAAAATAACAATTCAGGTTCTTTTGAAAACTTTATTTGATTTGGTCCAAAATTTCCTTGATGTCAGCGAAGACCTTGTCGATATCCTGGTTGCCGTTTACTTCATGAAGCAGGCCTTGTTTCTTGTAAAAATCAAGCAATGGCGTGTTCATCTTGATGTTAACGTCAAGACGATTCTTGACCGTTTCAGGTTTGTCGTCTTCTCTTTGGAAGAATTCGTGACCGCCGCAACGATCGCAAGTACCTTCAACTTTTGTCGGATTGAAAACCTTGTGATAAGTTGCACCGCAATCGCGACAGATGTAGCGACCTGTCAAACGTTCCATCAATGATTCAGGATCAACGTGAATGTTGATGACGCAATTGAGCGACTTGCCAAGTTCCTTGCCGAATTCATCCAAAGCTTCTGCTTGAGCCATGTTGCGCGGAAAGCCGTCCAACATATAGCCGTCATTCACGTCATCTTTTGCCAAACGTTCCTTAACGATGCCGTTCGTAACTTCATCAGGAACAAGTTCGCCCTTATCAATAAACTTCTTAGCTTCAAGGCCCATCGGCGTACCGTTCTTCATTGCGGCACGGAAAATATCACCTGTTGAAATGTGCGGAATCTTGTATTCATCCACGATTTTTTCAGCTTGAGTTCCCTTGCCGGCGCCAGGAAGACCCATCAACATAAGATTTAATGCCATGACAATTTCTCCTTTATTATTCAATGTCTTACTCGTTCATTATACATTAAATATCCGCTCAATAGTAGGAAAAATAATGCTTCCGCTTAAAAATGCAGCGCGTTGAAAGCTCTGCATTTCATAAAAAAAGAAGCCGGGAAAACCCGACTTCTCATCTAGCAGCGTTAGGCTTCGTCACGAATGAAACCAACATATTCACGCTTCATCATCATACCTTGTAATTGGCGCATTGTTTCGAGGGTAACCCCGACAACAATAAGCAGACTAGTACCGCCTAATCCGATCGACTCATCCAAGCCCCAAACGGAGGATGCAATCAATGGAATCAAGGAAACAAGCCCCAAGAATAATGAACCAACGGAACTCAAACGCATTAAGAGACCTGATACATACTTCTCCGTTTCCTTGCCCGGCCAGACAGAAGGAATATAACTGCCTTGCTTTTGCAAGTTTTCAGCCAATTTTTCAGGGTTGACCTGAACAAAGGCATAGAAGAATGTAAACACAATGATCAAAACAGTATACAGAATCATACCTGAAGTCGTCTGCATATTGAAAAGATTGCTCATCACCTGATACCAAGTATCTTCTGAGTGATTTTGAGTAAAGAGCATCAAAATCGTCTGCGGCGTGGCAATAAATGAACTTGCAAAGATAACCGGAATAACACCGGCAATGTTGATCTTCAACGGAAGATACGAACTCTCTGAAGCTCCTGCAAGACGTCTCGTATATTGAATCGGAATCTTGTAATTAGCCTGTTGGACGTAAGTTACGAACGTTACGATAACCAAGATGACCAATGCAAGAACGACAACATACAAAATTGGCTGCCAGATACTGGAAGCACTCTTGAATTGTTCAACGTAAATCTGATGAACGCCAACGGGAACGCGAGCTAAAATACCCGCCATGATAATCATGGAAATTCCGTTGCCAAGACCGCGTTCCGTAATCATGTCACCTAACCAGGTCGTGAACATGGTACCACCAGTCAAAATGATACCGATACTGATATACGTTTTAACACCTGGATGTTGGACCAGATTCAAGCTACTCATGTAGTTGAAACCGGCCGTAATACCGATTGATTGTATAAACGCAAGCACGATCGTTAAATATCTCGTATATTGGTTGAGCTTACGACGACCAACTTCCCCTTGTTTACCTAATTCAACAAATCGCGGAACAATGTCCATTTGCAACAATTGAATAACGATTTGAGCAGTAATATATGGAGAAACTCCCATTGCGAGAATGGAATAGTTTGTCAAACCGCCACCGCTAAAAGTATTCAAGATACTAATTAACCCTGAAGACGCAACGCTTTGCAAAGCTTTAGCGTTGATCCCAGGGACAGTGATGTAAGTGCCTAAACGAAATACAATCAAGACACCTAAGGTAAATAAGATTTTTTGACGAATCTCTTTTACAGCAAAGGCGTTCTTCATTGTTTTAAGCATTTATTACATCACCTCAGCTGTACCGCCTGCTGCTTCGATGGCTGCTTTGGCAGATGCAGAGAACTTGCTTGCCTTGACAGTAAGCTTCTTTGTCAATTCACCATTGCCCAAAACCTTGATACCATCTTTTTCATCTTTAACAACACGTGTTTCGACCAACAATGCTGGCGTAACTTCCGTGCCGTCTTCAAATTTGTTTAATGTTTCCAAGTTAACAATTGCGTAATCCTTGCGATTTACGTTCTTGAAACCGCGCTTAGGCATACGACGGAACAATGGCATTTGTCCACCTTCAAAACCTACACGCACCTTGCTACGAGCCTTTTGACCTTTTTGGCCACGGCCTGCAGTCTTACCATTGCCGGATGAAGTACCACGACCTACGCGGTTGCGCAATTGACGTGAGCCTTCTGCTGGCTTTAATTCATGTAATTTCATTAGGGTTGGCACCTCCATTCTTCTAAATAATAATTATTTAGCCAATTCAACGTCCACTAAATGATTGATCTTGCGGATCACACCACGCATAGCAGCATTGTCAGGAACAACGACAGAGCTATTGACACGTCCAAGGCCAAGGCCCTTGACGATATCGCGTTGGTTTTGAGGACGTCCGATGACAGAACGAACTAATGTAACTTTCAAGTTAGCCATGAATTTGTCCTCCTTAATTATTCTGCTAAATGCTGTACGGAAACGCCGCGCATTGCAGCAACTTCTTCAGCATCCTTCATTCTTGACAAACCATCCATTGTTGCGCGAACAACGTTGATTGGTGTGTTGGAGCCCAATGATTTACTTGTAACATCAGCAACTCCGGCAAGTTCCATAACGGCACGAACTGCACCGCCGGCTGCAACCCCAGAACCTGCTTCAGCTGGCTTAAGCAAGATGCGGCTACCGCTGTATTGACCGACAACTTCGTGAGGAAGTGTTGTTCCGACCATTGGAACTTTGATCAAGTTCTTACGAGCAGCATCAACAGCCTTGCGAATAGCTTCTGGAACTTCTTGAGCTTTACCTGTACCGAAGCCCACGTGACCGTTGTGGTCGCCAACGATAACCAAAGCTGCAAAACGGAGGCGACGGCCACCTTTAACAACTTTAGTGATACGGTTGATTGCAACGACGCGGTCTTCTAAATCTAATTGAGCTGGATCAATAAAAGTCATAAACGTTATTTCCTCCTTTTCCTAAAAGTCTAAGCCGTTTTCGCGCGCAGCTTCAGCCAAAGCTTGCACACGACCATGATAAAGGTATCCGCCACGGTCAAATACAACTTCTTTGATACCCTTGTCTGCAGCACGCTTAGCAACTACAGCACCAACTGAAGCAGCTTGTTCAGTCTTTGTGCTGCCGCTAACTTCACTGTCTAAAGTAGAGGCACTAACTAGCGTCACACCCGCTACGTCATCAATAACTTGAGCGTAGATGTTTTTGTTTGAACGATAAACATTTAAGCGTGGGCACTCAGCAGTACCAGAGATCTTACCACGAACACGCGTATGACGTTTTTGACGTGTCTTATTCTTGTCTGGTTTTGAAATCACAATTTTCACCTCTTAATTAAAATTAAAACAGCATCATGCTGCAAGATTATTTACCAGTCTTACCTTCCTTACGACGAACAAATTCGCCAACGTAGCGAATACCTTTGCCCTTGTAAGGTTCTGGTGCACGAGTTGCACGAATGCGAGCTGCACAATCGCCAACTTCTTCCTTATTGATACCGGAAACGATAATTGAAGTTGCAGATGGTGTTTCATAAGTAATGCCATCTTCTTCTTCAAATTCTACAGGGTGAGAATAGCCAACGTTCAAAACGAGCTTCTTACCTTGCATTTGTGCACGGTAACCAACACCACGAAGTTCAAGTTCCTTCTTGAAACCTTCTGAAACGCCAACAACCATGTTGTGGAAGTTTGCACGCGTTGTACCGTGCAATGATTTAGACTTGCTGTCATCAGATGAACGTTCAAAAGTTACAACGTTGCCTTCAACGTTGATTTTGATCAAATCTGAAAATTCACGAGTTAATTCACCTTTAGGACCCTTGACAGTCACAACGTTGCCGTCTTGCTTGACTTCAACTCCTGCAGGCAATTCAACTGCTTTATAACCAATACGACTCACGGAATGGACACCTCCTTGCGGTTAATTTATATTACCAAACGTAAGCAATTACTTCGCCGCCAATTTTCTTAGCGCGTGCATCTTTGTCCGTCATGACACCTTCAGATGTTGACAGGATAGCGATGCCCAAGCCGTTAAGAACCTTAGGAACAGCGTCTGCTTTAACGTATGAACGCAAGCCTGGCTTAGAGATACGACGAAGGCCAGAAATTACGCGTTCGTTATTTTTACCATATTTCAAGAATACGCGGATGATGCCTTGCTTGTCATCATCGATGTATTCAACATCACGGATAAACCCTTCATTCTTAAGGATTTCAGCGATGTCACGTTTCATCTTTGAAGCAGGAACTTCTACGGATTCGTGCTTTACCATGTTGGCATTGCGAATACGTGTCAAGAAGTCTGCAATTGGATCAGTCATTGCCATGTTGTTTGCCTCCTTTATAGAATATTTGGATTACCAGCTAGCCTTTTTCATGCCAGGGATTTGACCCTTGTGGGCAAGGTCGCGCAGGCAAACACGGCATAACTTAAATTTACGATATACAGAATGTGGACGACCACAGCGTTCGCAACGTGTGTAAGCTTGTGTCGAGAACTTGGCTGGTCGATGATTTCTTACAACTTGTGACTTTTTAGCCAATGTAATACCCCCTTATTTAGCGAATGGCATTCCGAGTTGTGTCAAAAGTTCGCGTGATTCTTCATCAGTGTTGGCTGTCGTAACGATAACGATATCCAAACCGCGTACTTTATTAACATTATCAAAATCAATTTCAGGGAAGATCAATTGTTCACGTACACCCAATGTGTAGTTGCCGCGACCGTCGAAGGCGCGCTTGCTTACACCGTGGAAATCACGCACACGTGGCAATGAAACTGAAACCAACTTGTCTAAGAATTCGTACATACGTTGGCCGCGAAGCGTAACTTTGGCACCGATGGCCATGCCTTCGCGAAGACGGAAACCGGCGATAGACTTCTTAGCACGTGTAATTACAGGCTTTTGACCAGCAATCAGTGTAAGTTCTTCGACAGCTTCATCCAAATTCTTAGCGTTTGCTACAGCATCACCAACACCCATATTGATAACGATCTTATCAACCTTTGGTGCTTGCATGATTGATGTGTAATTGAATTTTTCCATCATTGATGGAACGATTTCTTTATCATATTTTTCTTTTAAACGATTGACCATGAAGAATAGTTCCTCCTTTCTCGACTAATTAGTCTTCTTTATATTCGATAGCATTTCCGGATTTCTTGGAAACACGAACCTTCTTGCCATCAACAACCTTGAAGCCAACACGTGTTGGTTCGTTTGTAGATGGGTCAATAAGCATAACGTTAGAAACATGAATTGGTGCTTCAAATTCAACGATACCGCCATTTGGGTTTGCGTTGTTTGGCTTTTGATGTTTCTTAACGACGTTTACGCCTTTAACGACCACGCGATCCTTGGCAGGCAATACGCGTAATACAACGCCTTCCTTGCCCTTGTCCTTACCGGCGATCACTTTAACTTTGTCATTGCTTTTGATGAACATTCTGCTTGCGCACCTCCTTGCCTGATATACGGTTATTACAATACTTCAGGTGCTAAGGAAACAATCTTCATGAAGTTTCCGTCACGTAATTCACGAGCAACCGGCCCGAAAATACGTGTACCCTTAGGTGACTTATCTTCACCGATGATTACAGCGGCATTTTCATCAAACTTGATGTAAGAACCGTCTGCACGGTGTGCACCAGACTTTGTACGAACAACAACAGCCTTGACAACATCGCCTTTTTTGACAACGCCACCTGGTGTTGCTTGTTTAACAGTAGCAACAATAATGTCACCGATATTTGCAGTCTTCACACGAGAACCGCCCAAGATCTTGATAACCAAGATTTCACGAGCACCTGAATTATCAGCGACTTTCAAACGACTTTCTTGTTGGATCACAGTATGTGACCTCCTTTCGCTATTAGATAGATCAGAATACGAATGTTAAGTTGATTATCAGATTAGATAATAACTGCTTTTTCAACGATTTCTAATAAACGGAAACGTTTTGTAGCTGACAATGGGCGTGTTTCCATAATCTTGACGATGTCGCCAACTTTTGCTTCGTTGTTTTCGTCATGTGCCTTGTACTTCTTGGAATACTTGACACGCTTGCCGTAAACTTTGTGGTTAACATAAGTTTCAACAACAACTGTGATTGTTTTATCCATCTTGTCAGAAACGACACGTCCTTGATAGACTTTGCGTTGGTTACGACCTTCACTCATGCGCGATTAGCCTCCTTCTTCGTATTCTTACTTGTTTAATTCTTTTTGACGCAACACTGTCTTGATGCGTGCAATCGACTTGCGAACTTCCTTTAAGCGAGCCGTATTTTCTAATTGACCGGTAGCTAATTGGAAACGCAGGTTGAATAATTCTTCTTTGAATTGCTTTTCTTTTTCAAGCATTTCAGCAGTGGTTAATTCATTAAGTTCATTAATCTTCATTTGATTCGCCACCTACCTCACGTTTTACAAACTTTGTCTTGACTGGGAGTTTGTGTGATGCCAAACGCAATGCTTCACGGGCAATTTCTTCAGAAACGCCGCCGATTTCAAACATAATCTTGCCGCGCTTAACTGGAGCTACCCAACCTTCTGGAGCACCTTTCCCAGAACCCATACGAACACCGATAGCCTTAGCTGTGTAAGACTTGTGAGGGAAAATCTTAATCCAAACTTTCCCACCACGCTTCATATAACGAGTCATTGCAATACGAGCAGCTTCAATTTGACGGTTTGTGATCCAATGTGAATCAAGAGCCTGCAAACCAAATTCGCCGAAAACAACTTCCTTGCCGCCTTTAGCTTCACCACGCATCTTACCGCGGAATTCACGACGGTGCTTTACACGTTTTGGTACTAACATAGATTATTTCCCTCCTTTGCTGTTATCTTTCTTTTCTGGCAAAACTTCGCCACGGTAGATCCATACCTTAACGCCCAATTGGCCGTATGTCGTGCGAGCTTCAACCCATGCATAGTCGATATCAGCACGCAATGTGTGCAATGGAACGGTACCTTCTGAGAAACGTTCAACACGAGACATGTCAGCACCGTTCAAACGACCGGCAACTTGGACCTTGATACCTTGTGCGCCAGCACGCATCGTACGTTGGATAGCTTGCTTCATGGCACGACGGAAAGCAACACGGTTTTCCAATTGTTGTGCAATGCTTTCGCCAACAAGCTTAGCATCCAAATCAGGCTTCTTGATTTCCACAATGTTGATGTGTACTCGCTTGCCTGTCAAATTGTTCAATTCTTTACGAAGCTTTTCTACTTCAGAACCGCCTTTACCGATTACCATACCTGGCTTGGCTGTATGGATTGAAACGTTAACGCGCTTTGCTGCACGTTCAATTTCAACGGTAGAGACAGAAGCGTCGGCTAACTTCTTTTCAATGTATTTGCGGATGTGCAAATCTTCGTGAAGGTTTGATGCAAAGTCTTTTTCAGCGTACCATTTTGCATCCCAGTCACGAATGATACCAACACGTAACCCTGTAGGATTAATTTTTTGACCCACGCGTTATCCCTCCTTATTTAACAGATACAACAACTGTGATGTGGCTTGTGCGCTTGTTGATTGGAGAAGCAGAACCCTTAGCACGAGGACGGAAACGCTTCAATGTTGGTCCTTCGTTTGCATAAGCTTCGCTTACATACAAATCTTCAACATCCAAATCAAAGTTGTTTTCTGCGTTCGCAATTGCAGATTTCAATACTTTTTCAACTAAGAAAGCACCGGATCTTGGTGTGAACTTCAAGATGCCCAATGCTTCAGCAACACTCTTACCGCGAATAAGATCGATCACAAGACGTGCTTTACGTGCAGGGATTCGAACTGTCTTGGCAGTTGCTTTTGCTGATGTTACTTGTTCAGCCATTTTTTATCCTCCCTTGATTACTTGCCTGTCTTCTTATCGTCTGCTGCATGGCCGTGGAACGTACGGGTTGGAACGAATTCACCCAATTTATGTCCTACCATATCTTCTTGAATGTAAACTGGAACATGCTTACGTCCATCATACACAGCAATTGTGTAGCCAATGAAGCTAGGGAAGATCGTGGAACGACGTGACCATGTCTTGATAACTGACTTCTTTTCTTGATCAGCTTGTGCTTCAACCTTCTTCATCAAATGTTCATCGACGAAAGGTCCTTTTTTCAAACTACGACTCAAAGTATGTCCTCCTTTCGGAACATTAACCGCCTTTATGCGGCATGGAGATTATTTCTTGTTGCGACCGCGAACGATCAACTTGTTAGAACGAGCTTTCTTGGAACGAGTCTTGTTGCCGGCTGTCTTCTTGCCCCATGGAGACATAGGAGATGGACGACCAACAGGAGCTTTACCTTCACCACCACCGTGTGGGTGATCGTTAGGGTTCATTACGGAACCGCGAGATTGTGGACGCTTGCCCATCCAACGGGAACGACCAGCTTTACCGATGTTGATCAATTCGTGTTGTTCATTGCCAACAGCACCGATCGTTGCACGGCATGTTACGAGGATCATACGAACTTCGCCGGATGTAAGACGAACGATTGCGTACTTGCCTTCCTTACCAAGCAATTGTGCTGACGTACCGGCTGAACGAACCAATTGACCGCCCTTGCCAGGCTTAAGTTCGATGTTGTGAATAACGGTACCGACAGGGATGTTTGCCAATGGCAAAGCATTACCTACCTTGATATCAGCTTCTGTACCGGATTGGATTTCTTGGCCAACTTTAAGGCCTTTAGGTGCAAGGATGTATGATTTAACACCATCAGCGTAAACAACCAATGCAATGTTAGCTGAACGGTTTGGATCATATTCGATTGCTTTAACTGTTGCAGGAACATCATCTTTAATACGCTTGAAGTCGATCAAACGATATTGACGCTTATGGCCACCGCCACGGTGACGCACTGTGATATGACCGTAAGAGTTACGACCTGCAGTCTTGCTCTTCTTGGCAAGCAATGACTTTTCTGGCGTAGTCTTTGTGATTTCAGCGAAATCTGAACCAGTCATGTTGCGACGACCGTTAGAGGTTGGTTTGAATTTCTTGATTCCCACTATATTTCCCTCCTATTAATTATTTTATTCTTCGTCGAATAATTTGATTTCATTTGATTCGGCAGTCAAAGTAACGATAGCCTTACGACGCTTCTTTGTGTAGCCTTCGTAGCGGCCCATGCGCTTCTTTTTGCCTTTAACGTTCATAACGTTGATCTTAGCAACTTTAACGTCAAAGATGTCTTCAACAGCAGCTTTGACTTGCGTCTTCGTTGCGCGTGTATCAACGTCAAACGTGTAACGCTTGTTGTCCAATTCAGACATTGATGCTTCTGTGATAACTGGACGTAAAATTACATCACGTGATTCCATTATGCAAGAACCTCCTCTACTTGAGAAAGAGCTCCCTTTGTGATGACCAACTTGTCGTTGTTAACAACATCCAATACGTTCAAGCCCTTAGCTGGGATAACTGTAACGTTGGCCAAGTTGCGAGCAGCCAATGCAGCTGTCTTGTTGTCATCTTCAAGAACTACTAAAACTTTGGATTTAACGTCTAAGTTGTTCAAAACTTCTGCAAAAGCCTTTGTCTTTGGTGCTTCAAATGTCAAAGCATCAACAACAACCAAGCTGTTGTCCAAGACCTTTTGAGAAAGGACGGACTTGATTGCCAAACGACGAACTTTGCGTGGAAGCTTGTATGCGTATGAGCGTGGTGTAGGACCGAAAACAGTACCACCACCAACCCATTGTGGTGAACGGATGGAGCCTTGACGAGCACGACCTGTACCCTTTTGACGCCATGGCTTCTTGCCACCGCCGCGAACAGCGCTTCTGTTCTTGACAGCGTGCGTGCCTTGACGCAATGATGCACGTTGCATGATAACTGCGTCGAAGACAACATTGTTATTTGGTTCGATACCGAAAACTGCATCGTTCAATTGAACGTCACCGTTTTGTGTACCATCTTGCTTAAATAATGCTACTGTAGGCATGTGTATTTTTCCTCCCTTCCTCTAATTATTTAACCGTACTCTTGATTGTAACGTATGACTTGTTTGCGCCAGGAACGTTACCCTTGATCAAAAGAACGCCATTTTCCATATCAGCTTTAACGATGTCCAAGTTTTGGATCGTAACTCTCTTGCCACCCATACGTCCTGGTAACATCTTACCTTTCATAACACGGTTAATGATAACACCCATTGAACCGGGACGACGATGGTAACGAGAACCGTGAGCCATAGGTCCACGACTTTGTCCCCAACGTTTGATGTTGCCTTGGAAACCATGTCCTTTGGACGTACCTGTTACGTCTACGATGTCGCCTGCTTCGAAGAGATCTGCCTTAACTTCGTCACCGACTTTATAATCTCCCTGCACATCGCGGATTTCACGAACGAAGCGCTTAGGAGCAGTTTTTGCTTTATCTGCATGACCTTTAGCAGGTTTGTTGACGTTCACTGCGCGTTGATCGTCGAAGCCCAATTGGATTGCGTTGTAGCCGTCGTTTTCGACCGTCTTGACTTGCAATACCACGTTTGTACCAACTTCAACAACCGTTACAGGAACTAATTCACCATTTTCAGTGAAGACTTGCGTCATACCTACTTTTTTTCCTAAGATTCCTTTAGTGGTCATGAGTACACCTCCAATTATTTGAATTTATATATTATAATTTGATTTCGATATCTACGCCTGATGGCAAGTCGAGCTTCATCAATGAGTCAACTGTCTTTGGCGTTGGATTTACGATATCGATCAAACGCTTGTGTGTGCGCATTTCGAATTGTTCACGAGAATCTTTGTGCTTGTGTGGTGAACGGATAACCGTATATAATGTGCGTTCCGTTGGCAACGGAATAGGACCGGAAATTTGAGCACCTGTTCTCTTTGCTGTTTCAACAATCTTATCAGCAGATTGATCTAAAATGCGATGTTCGTATGCCTTCAAACGAATACGAATCTTTTGTTTTGCCATTGTGTTACCTCCCTCGTCTATTTTAAAAACAAGACTAGCTCCGTGAAAATTACCGCCACACCTGTGGCAAAGCGGCCGGGTGTGTCGCAACCTTTCACATCATAGCTCATTTAAAAAGTTAAACAACTAAATTTGCACCTGTCCCTTGCACAGGTACCTTTCTATGGTATTACAAACAAAACTGAAAAGCAAGCAAAAATTCTATTTTTCGTAAACTTTTTTTTACGCATGGATTCTTGATCAAATTAAACGTATAATATAGGAAAAAACTGTGAGGTATTTTAATGAAAGCTTTACTTGTCATCGACTACACTAACGATTTCATTGCCCCAAACGGTGCATTGACTTGCGGAGATCCAGGGAGAAAAATCGACGACCGCATCAAAGAACTTGCGGACTCTTTTTTAAAGAACGGCGATTATGTCATCTTCCCGACGGACACTCATCAAAAAAACGACCCGTACCATCCGGAAACGAAACTGTTCCCGCCACATAACATCAAGGGCACGAGCGGTCATGACCTTTATGGAAAAACGGCCGAGTGGTTCAATGCCCACAAGGATTCGGATTTTGTCTATCAATTTGATAAAAATCGCTATTCCAGTTTCCAAAACACTAATCTGGACAACTACTTGCGCTCGCGCGGAATCACCGAACTCTGGCTCAGCGGTGTTTGCACCGACATCTGCGTACTCCACACGGCAATTGCTGCTTACAACCTCAATTATTCTTTGACGATTCCAGAAGATGCCGTTGCAAGCTTTGATCAGACCGGTCATGAATGGGCAATGAATCATTTTAAAAACTGTCTCGGAGCAACGATCGTCTGATCTGCCAAATACAGTGCTCAGCCCTCTTTCTACACATATAGAAAAGATTATGCAAAACAAACAGGCAGGAAAAAAATCTGTCTCAAATTGAAAAACCGGATGATTTGCAATTGATTGCAAATCTGATCCGGTTTTTTGTGTATGCATGACAATCGCCTTCCATGATGGAAATAACCCAAAATAGTTTGGCGGTAAATTTGACTGAGAGTTTGGCGCGCTGATTTATCAGGCGCTGCATGGTTATGCCCGTATAATGGTGTAAATTGATAAAAAAAGAGAGCCAAGTGCTCATC
>OFLY01000110.1_pt1 | contig 66572 bp, 71 predicted proteins | sample 1541161 | NCBI WGS metagenome assembly OFLY01 (sample SAMN04209247, study PRJEB22552) | human gut metagenome | biome: gut; material: feces | host: Homo sapiens | place: USA: Oklahoma | reverse complement strand
CCGGTCGCAGGTTCGAGCCCTGCAGGGTCCATCGCCCCTATATGCTCCGGGGCGACGGATAAATTAGTCTAGCGCTATAGTACGATTGCCGGCACTTGCGGCTTAGATACTCACACCATCACTCCAAGAGTGTAGCGCAAATCGGTATAGCAGCACACGGGCATCATGGCCAGCAATCGAATTGCAACGTGTGCATAGCCGGGGCCGCTACTGAGCGGCGGCCGACGGAACCGGCTAATTTCTGCCAGACCAAGCGGGCAGAGCCTACTTTAAGAAGTAAAGAGACATGTACGGATATGTAAGCTCAGGCGTGCCGGAAACGGTCCATCTCATGATGATGAGGAGGTTCGAGTCCTCTGCCGGCGCATATGGAAGAAAGGAGAAGATAGATGAAGTTATACTTAGTTACCGTCCACGTTGACGACACAGTTACAAACCGGCTGATAAGGGCGTCAAGCCCTAAAGAAGCAGAGAAGGAGGCGCATAGGTGCGTGTCACAAGAGACTACGGGCTCACGAGCTCCAAGTTAGAGCATGACCTGCTCGCGAGCATCGACAAAAGCATGAGGGATGACGCCAGAAAACGCAGGAAGAAGGCGCCGGCGCCAAAGCCCGAAAGAAAGTACAGTCACAGTCTAGGAGGGATATCTTATGACCAAAAGAAGACCGATGAAGCTGGCGGTAGCCGCCAACGTGCTGGAACTGGCATATGGGAAGGAGGTGTTCGAGAACACTAAGCTCTACGCGGTTGCCGAAAGCGACGAAGAAGACGAAATGCTGCGGAGAGCCGCTCAAAGGGTTTTAGCAGCACGCAGCGGCAGCGTGGACATTGCTCACCGCGCCCGGCATAACTGGCGTATCACGATGGTATGCACGGACGCCGACAGCCCGGACTACGGGCGGATACTGTCGTGCCAGTCGATGGCATCCGTGGATCGCTTTCTAGGGTTGCGGACGGGCACGACATACGGCCAGCTCAGGAAGACCAACTCAGCATACATGTGCGGGTGGAAGGTAGAGCGTAGAGAGGTGCGTGCGTGATGCCATTTAGGAAGCTGATGGACTATGTTTTGTTAGAAGGCCCTGAAGTCGTCATAGCCCCGGCCGACACGGTCACGGGCTATCGATACCTCGGAAAAGATCATCTGGCGGTGGATACCTACGGGCTGCCGTCGTATGGTATCGACAGCTATAGGCGCGATGTAGTTACGGCAGTACAGGCATACACCGACAGTGACATCGCCGTCATGCTCCACGAGCTGAGCGGGCAGAAGGAGTTTGACCACGTGAGGCAGATTTGGTGTGATGACTCGGGCGACTATGAGCTGATACCCGAGCGCGCCTACCTGCTGCTCCCTGGCTACAAGTTCGACGTAGACCCTGAGGTGCGGTCGATGCAGATGTCGCTGTTGGATACCCCTGACTATGCTATGAAATATTTGGAAGGAAGTTCAGAAGATGAAAATTGAAATTGAAAAAGAAGACTTTGTGAGATTAGCAGTGTATGCATCATGCGCTGATCTACCTGAAAAAGAAAACAAGTGCGGAATGACTCTCAGAAAGGTCATGGATAGCCTTGATAAAGAAGACGCTAACGCAATAGCCGGCGATATGCTTGCTTTGAGAGCCAGGATCGAAGTACTTAACGGGGCAAGTGTTGAAGAGTTGGTGAAGGCAGCGCTGGCAGCTATGATGGGGGACGACGAATGACAAATGATTTATCGGCCGAACTGAAAGCCCTGCTTGAGAAAGCGGACATTCGAGATATGATTGTTGAACCGTTGGAAGATGGTGAGTGGTGCAGTATAACCACACCATCCATCGATGTTTGCGGGGACAACGTTGTCATCTATGCACGGCGAATGGGCGGAATGATCGAATTAAGTGATTTTGGGGTAACGTATTTTAATATCGACGACGAATACAAATATATAATCGAGATGGAACGCAAGATCTGGCACTTGATTGGAAAATGCGCCGATATTCATACGATTGTGGCGGCACAGACAAAGGCTTTTTACTACGCTTTTACACATATGTACTGGGCTGTCGAGAGTATTAACAACATAGTTGCCTTTCTTGAGGAAGAAGAGGAAGATTTCAAAAGAGATGAATAAATTAGAACGCATTGTTTCTGCAGCATTCTTTACATGGGGTGTTGTCATGTATCTGTTTTACAGGTGGTGGTTAGCGAGGTGATTGAATGCTGCTCACGGATTACTTTTTTAAGGAAATTGAAACGTACAAAAAAGGCCAGGTCAGACAGGTCACGTATAACAAATATCGCTCAAACGGGCGATTTTTAATCAAGAACTTCCCCGATCTAGTTTTATCAAAAATGACCGCAGATGACTATCAGCAAATCCTGAACAAATATGCAGAAACGCACGAAAAAACAACTACTACCGATTTTCATCATCAGCTGGCCTGGGCACTCAAGCGAGCATACAACATAGACGGCATCTTAAAACGCGACGTGACTTTTGACGCAAAAATTCCGCTAGGGAAAAAGCCAAGCAAGAAAAAGCAGAAGTTTATGGAAATCGAAGACATGAAAAAGTTGATCCAAGAACTTAAGCATGAAAACACGCCCGAAGCGAATTTTTTTCTGATTTTGTTAAAGACCGGTTTGAGATTTGCCGAAGCACTGGGCATTACGCTTAATGATATCGATTTTAAGAAGAAAACAGTAAGTATAAACAAGACGTTGAATTACAAAGGGAGCCGGAAAGGGACCAGAGCTTTTGGCCCGACTAAAAATAAATATTCAGTCAGAACGATCATTGTAGATGATGCGGTTTTGTACATGCTATGGAAAAACGCAAGGAGCGCTGATTCGGACGAAAGCATTTTTTTCAGAATTAAAGGCTTTCAATTCAACTCGACACTCAACAACAAGCTTAAGCGAGCTTGCCGAAAAGCGGGAGTTCCTGAAATTACGCTGCACAGCCTAAGGCATGAGCACGCAACGTATTTGGTGTCGCAAGGAATTAGTAGTATGGCGGTAGCAGAGCGGCTAGGGCATGCAGACGACTCTGTCACAAGGGCCGTATATATCCATCGTTTGGAGACGGAAAAAGCACGAGATGACAAAGAAATAGCGCAAAAGATTGCGAGTTTGTGAGGTGGATAATGGTTAAATTTGATGTCAAAACCGTAAACGGTTTGCTGGGAATTGATGATGCATTTAAGGCGCCTGGCAGATTGATGGAGCTTTTGCTAAAAAAAGAAAAGCGCGAGGAGCTTTTTAGAAAGTTTCTAAAAATAGACACTAATTTAGAGTACGACTGGTTTCATGAATACTTTGAAACTGAGCAAGCCGAAAGAAAATCGAAGAAACAGGATTTTACGCCTGGTGCGGTTGCAAAACTGGCTAACTCGATTGCTTGTGAACCGGGGCAGACTGATTACTACGAAATGGCAGCGGGCACCGGAGGCATGATGATAGCCCGTTGGGTCTATAACATCAAAGAAGATCCGGCGTTTATGAATAAAAGAAAAGACAGCATGGTTAACGATGTTCTAACGTCCAGCATTTTCACGTATGATCCGCAAACGTATTGGTATCATCTTGAAGAACTATCAGACAGGGCAATCCCGTTCTTGCTATTCAACGCAGCTATCAGAGGCATAAATGCGGCGGTTATTCAATGCGATTCCTTAAGCAGGAAAGCCAAACGGGCATTTTATGTAATGAACAATAGCGACGATTTTTTAGCATTTTCCGATATTTTGGAAGTTCCTAAAACTGATAAATTTGCAAAATTCTTTAACGTGGAGTGGGAGGGTGATCTCGGATGAAATTCGTAGAAGCAGTAAATCGGGTTGAAGAAAAATACGGCAAGCAGGTATTCGACCGCTTGGAAGATTACGCTGGGGATGAAGCGGTACAAATGATTTTGAGAGAACGGGAAAAGGGGCACGCAAAGCAGAAGAAGAAATATGCAAGAGGCAAGGACCCGGGGCCGAAAGTATTTCGTAAAATGGTGGAGGACGGGTACAGCTATGCGGAAATGATGGAGGTAACAAGTTTATCCAGAAACGCCGTTTCCATAAAATGTAAACAGTATGGGCTGGCGGAACTTTATCATAAAGTGCACCCCGACGTGCGATACCGTGGCATCGCGGTAGCGTGCGTCAATTTGACGACGGGAGAGCAGAAAACTTACGACACGATACTGGCCGCAGGGCGCGCGTTTGGAGTTGACAACTCTTTTTTGTCAAGGAAAATACGAGGCGGAAAAATCTATTTTCGCGACGGTTGGAAAATCAAAAAGAAGTTTAGGTAAACCAGGGGTGATGTTATGGGAGAGAGGCTTATAAATGTTGAAGATGATTTGATAAAGCCTTTGCTATCCCTTCTCTTGAAAGACAAGACCACCGGTGAAAATATAATCTGGGCTACTGATACGTATTCTGATTTTAAAGAAAAGGACCACATGAACGAAGAAGACATCTTGCTGCATAGCGAAGCGATAAGGCCAAGAGTTGAAAAATCTTTAGATGAGCAAGCTGCAAGAACAAAGAAGAAAGCAGAAGTCTTTACGCCTACTTGGGTATGCAACCGCATGAATGACAATATCGACAAAGCAGCGAAGCGAAAGACGTGGAAAGAATATGTTGACTCAAGGGTACTGGAAATCACTTGCGGCGAAGCACCTTTTCTCGTACAGAGATATGATACCGTTACGGGGGAACCAATACCTTTAAAAGACAGGGCAGGGCTTCTTGACCGCAAACTGAAAGCCATCGGCAAAAACACATGCACAAGAAAAGAATGGGTTGAATGGGCGATCAGGGCGTTTGAATCGTCATACGGTTACGAGTATCAAGGCGACAATCTTCTTATAGCAAGGATCAACTTGCTGTTAACTTTTGTTGACTACTATAAAGATCGTTGGGGAGAAGACCCAGACAAAATACTGTTGCGGCTCATCACAAATAGAATCGTATGGAACGTGTGGCAGATGGACGGGTTAAAGAACACAATCCCATTTAGAGAAGGCAGATGCAGAATACGTGATTGGCGCAAACGCAAAACGGTTATTTTTATGAAGGAACAGTGAGTGATCTTGTTTGGGAGACATGGTAAAATATAGGTATAGAAAAATTACCTTTTATTTTTTATAAATTATTTATTGGTGTAACCCCGTAAAACTGATCTTTGAGTGAATGAGTGGTTGATCGGGCGATTGATTGACGAAAACATGGCTTAAAACAAGCCATGTTTTTTATTAAGGAACGGTGATATATACGGAAGAAAGATATTTGCTGAAATATAGCAACACGAAATACTATAAGCGAAATGGCCAGGGAAACATTCAAGGCACAACAAGCAACATCGAGATTGCTGGGGAATGGTCCTTTCATGAATTGCAAGAAAAAGGATATTTGGATATCATCAGAATCAACAAAAGGAGCGTGTTAAAATGAATTATATGTTGGATGAAGGAGCATTCAAACCGGAATATGCACATGCTGAAGACGCGGGGATGGACTTGAGGACACCGATTCCGTTCAGTGTTTTACCACATTCAAGCTATACGGTCGATACAGGGGTTCATGTACAGCTCCCGCAAGGAACTGCAGGAGTATTAGTTTCAAAAAGTGGATTGAACGTTAAGCACGGCATCACGTCAACGGGGCTTATTGACGAAGGCTACACAGGCTCGATCAGAGTGAAACTATACAACCATTCCGAGCGCCCGTATCAGTTTCAAACAGGGGACAAGGTTTCTCAACTGGTGATCATTCCAGTTTCTCACGAAACGTTGAAAAAAGTGCAGAAGTTCCGTAAGACCTCACGTGGGGACAACGGTTTCGGCAGTACAGGCAAATAAGTTTTAGAAAAGGGGTAATCGTTTTGAATTTAAAAAAAGTCAACGCGGCAAAAACTGCAAGACAAGTAAAAGCGTTTCTGAGGGAAGATTACCCCATTTTGTTGGCGAGAGCCGGAGTTTCGCATGAATTTTTGGAATCGGAAGAAGAGGGCACCGAATTTCTCAATCAAGTAAAAGAAGCGTATTTCAAATGTTTGCCGCTACATAAACAGATTATCTCGTTGCGGCTCAAACGAACGACCGATTACAACATCGCAAAAGAAATCGGCTATGAGATTACGCAGACGAGGCAGTTTAAAATTGCGGCATACGTAGAATTTGCAGAACGTTTAGCAGCATTGAGTGATCTTGATTTGAGAGTGTGGTAAAATATAACTAAATTAAATAAAATTTAAAACACAAAAATTCTTTTTATTGTTATTAGTGGAACCTTGTCAAACTGGTCTTTGAGTGAGTGAGTGGTTGATTGGGTTTTGATTGATAAAAAAACACGGCCTGTTTTAAGGACCGTGTTTTTTATTTTCCTTGTTTTTTGCTTTCTTTCAGGATTTCAGATTTCCTAATTTTGAATTTTGGATTTTCTGATTTTAAAAAATGATTCCTCCTGGGCGCCGATTATCGAAATCAGAAGCGGCGATTATCAGTGTTAGTTTTATACTTTTTCCTTTTATTCTTTTTCTTTTTTATTTTTTGCCGTCTTGAAATGCTGCACAAAAAATGCAAAATTTTTCATTTTTTGAATTCCTGATTTTGAAAAATAGGCTTGACGAGCTTGTAAAAAGCCGATTTAGAAACGGCGATTATTGACCTGAAGAATAGATTTTGTGTGCGATGCACTGGCACTGATAACGGCCACATAGAACCGGCAAGCACGCTTAAAGAAGCCTGTAACGCATTTAAAAATGCACGGGGGCAAACTATCAGATGAGCTTAAAACGTCTTAAAACGCATTACAGGGCTTTTAACTTCTCGTCGATTGCATCCCTCAGCGCCTTCAGGTCTTCACGGTATCGATCAACACCGACTGCAGCTACTGCCTCAACAGCTTTAGCTGTGGTCATGCGTGCAAAAGCACGGGCGGCCGATTTCTGTTTTCTGTAATACACTTGTTCGGGGTTGCTGGCATCGTATTTCTGTACTGCTTTAAGTTGTGCTTCGCTTGTTTTTTTCATGATTATCTCTCCTTTTACTTACTTAACTTTATGAATTGTTGTTGGCAGATCGTCAGGGGAACTTGCATTAATGTAAACAGGCTCAATCCACTTTAAAACCCGTTCACGGTCTGCGCTGTCTCGTTTCCCCGTCCAGAAATGCGACCAGTGGCCACGCCTCAGGTGCGGGCGGGGGCGCGCGTGTGTGTGGTCGCCACCTTTGCGCTGCGTTTTTGCAGCGCATGAGCGATTGCGCTTGATTGTAGCGCCCACACGTACCCCAACATCCCAGTGCCGGACTGGGCGCTTGTCGGATGCTTTGACTGTTTCCTTGGCAGATGTTGACGGTCTGCGCTCTTGTACGTCAGCGTTAGCGGCGCATAGGTATAACAGTAACTGTATGATCCCGTTGCTGCTACGTGTAGACGGTGTATGTTCACTTACCAGGCCACGCCTTACGCCCATTTCTTCGCTGAGTTTGTCGCTTTCTTCAAGCGTTTTAGCGTCTAGGTGGATATCTAACAAGCCTTCGCTGGTTGTGCCGTCTTGCTTATTGTAGACGACAAAAAGGATTTGCAGCACGTCATGACGTTTCAGGCACATAAAACCATCGGCCGGTTGATTATTGTAGCTAAAGAGATTTGGCGTCATGATGTATGCACACTCAAACGGCAGACGCTTGAGCATCTCGCTGGCGACTGCTAGATCAGTTTGAGCGGTCAACTCTTCGACAAGCGTCTTGTCAAACTCATAGATGAGTTTTGTTTGGCGCCAATGGTTAGACATGACATATGCATAAGCATACGCATACGTATTCATGTTTTCTTTTAAATTCGTATACTCTTTGATCAGATCCGCCGCACGATCTATGTCGTCCACTCCCTGAAGTTCGGGTACAATGTCCAGAATTTTATCCGCTTGTTTCTGCAGCTCAAGCGGAATGAGTTTTCTTTTTCGTTTCATGTAATCCTCCTCAAACACAAATAACCCCTATATGGGGCTATTTTTTAATCTTCATCTTTGAAAAACGGTAGCAACATGCACAACACAATTGCAGCCATTAGGTAGCCTGATAATTTAACCATTGGCTTTACTCCTCCTCGTCTTCCTCGTATTCCCATAAATCAGCAACCGGATCACCACCGGCTAAAAGTTTGTAGTGCATTTGATCATATGCATCGGCATCCGTCAAGCTTGCGAAGTGGTGACCTTTTTCATTATAAAAATCAAGCGTTCGCTCGTTTATGTCGGTTTCAACATAGTAATCGCCGAAATCAAAGCAATTGCACCAGTCAATCAGATATGAAATTTCGTCGATGAGTAGCCGCTCATCGTCGAAATAATGTTCACTCACGGTTTTTGTTGCCCAGTAATGGGAACGGTTAGGGGTAAAAGATACAGTGCTACCTTTGAAGATGTACTCGCCGACTTTTAAATAAACTGATTCGTCTTCCAGTTCAGCATAAACGTTGCCGTTTTCAGCAATTCCGATGTGAAGTTGTGAATCGATCGTTAATTTTTCTTCAGCTTCTTCTTCGGTCAGCGTTTCATAAACCGATTCAAAATGTGGGTGCGGACTAAGCCAATAGCCTTCTTTTTCTGCAGCTTCTTCATCTCCGATTTCGTCGATGTCGAAGTTATCGATGAAGCCGGCCTCCAGGGAATTTTCTAGAAACTCCTTGATGTTGTTTCCGTCGCATGATTCCCATTCGGCTCTGTTTTCTTCGGTGACGTGCATCGTGTCGCCTGCGGTTTCGCCTGCGTCTTGCCACAGGTCAGAAACTTGATTCCATGTGTGCGCGCCAAGGGTGATGTTATTAACTTTGATTGCGTAATACTTCATAATAAAAGGGCCTCCTGAAATCTGTTTTGTCTGGCCTATCTCATCGGTGCACGGCGCCTGTTCCGTACAAACGGGAATTTCTTCCCGTTTCGAATTTATTATAAGTCTTGACTTAGACAAATGTCAAGCGCTTTTTTTAATTTGTTTTAGGAAAGTTCCTATATCCCTGAATGTACCAGGTAGGATCGCCATCCTTTTTATAAGCTGACCAGTTCCAGCCGTAAATACCGGCATTGTAGCCGATTTCTTTGTAGCCTTCGGCGAATGTGTCTACCGTGAGGGGCAAGGTTACAACCTTACCGATGATGTCTTTTCTTGTTAACTTTGCTTTCTTCATTTTGATTACTTCCTTTCTTTATGACTTAAGTATAAGTCGCGACTTAGATAATGTCAACTACTTTTTTTAATTTTTTTCATCGTCTCGGTCGATGACGAGCAAGGCGATAATTATAGCGGCTAGCATGATCAGCCGGCCTTGCGTGGTACGTAGCAGGTAGAAATTTAACTGTCCGATGTACGCCATCAGGCAATCAAATATAAATTTGAGAAGATAGCCGAAGTTAACTACCTTTTCGATTATGAACCACTTCAAACTCATTCTTCATTACTTCCTTTCGTTCTTTATGGTTTAAGTATAAGTCTTGACTTAGACAAATGTCAAGCGCTTTTTGAAAAAATCTTCTGTCTTTTTTCTGTTATAAAAACGATAAGCATTAGCTTATATATCTTTTATAGTTGTGTATATAGGAAGTGATTTGTTTGAAGCAGGTAAACCCATTTTATAAAACGCCTGAATGGCGGGCGCTGCGACGCTTAGCGCTGAAGCGTGATCACTTTGAATGCGTCGAGTGCAAACGTCAAGGGCTAGTTAGTGACAGTCATATGCTGCAGGTTGATCATATCCAACCGCTGGACGAGCGCCCAGACTTAGTGCTCAAACTAAGCAACCTACAGTGCTTGTGCCCGCATCATCACAATCTTAAACATGGGCGATTTGACAAGATGCGGCGGCAGCCGAAGCGCTGGACTGATGAGCGTTGGGACTAACCCCCCGCCTCAAAAAAGTAGACGTTTAGATGAAAAACGGGGACCGGTGGAGGGGGGTCATCTTCCTAAAAAAAGCCCTAAAAAATACGTGACCTATTAGGTCGAGGGAGAAAGGAGTAACTAATAATGGCTATTAGTTTTCAATTATCGAAAATTCGAAAGCAGTTAGAACAGGAAGTCGATGCAGACAACCCTATTATTGCTGAAAAGATTGAACGGTATATCTCGTTAACGCAACGCTATTACGAAATGAACGAAGCGGTCGGAGACACGTTGCTAGTTCCAACACAAACTGGCGGAGTTCGTTCAAACCCTGGTCTGGGCGAAATGGTAAAAATCAACGGGCAACTAATCAATCTGTCGAAAGATATGGGATTGTCTGCTCCTCCTCCTGGGGCAAAAGCACTGGAGAACGCTAAGCGGTGCAAAGTGAGTGATCTTGTATGATCCACAATCGATACGTTGATGAATATATCGATGATTACAAAAGCGGAAAAATACTGCTCAATGATGAACGCAAGAAACTGATTAAGCTGCTTGAAGAAGATGTCTTGCAGAGAGACGTCTACTTTGATGAAAGACGCATCACGAATTGTATCAAGTTCATTGAAAAGTGGTATTTCCCATTGCAACCTTTTCAAAAATTCATCATTGCATTCATGTTCTTACGTTGCAAAGGCTCTGACGAATTGTTCTATTCGGACTATTTAATCCTCATGGGAAGAGGTGCCGGAAAAAACGGACTCATATCGGGTATAACAAATTTTTTACTGTCTGACCTTAACGGGATACCGAATTACAACGTTTCCGTAATTGCTAACAGTGAGGACCAAGCCAAAACTTCAGTGAAGGAAGTATACGACGCAATTGAACGTTCTGACGTGCTGAAAAAGGTATTCAAAAATAACATCGCTGAAATATCGAGCAAAACAAACGGTTCAGCGTTTGCATACAGAACTTCTAACGGAAGTACAAAAGACGGTTTGCGAGACGGAATGGTTATTTTCGATGAAATACATCAGTACGAATCAAACAAAAACGTCAAGGTTCACGAATCGGGTTTAGGCAAGGTTCCGGATTCACGGGAAATAAAAATCGGTTCTGACGGTTATGTGAGGGATGGCTATCTTGATAAACAAAAAGAAATAGCCAATCACGTTCTCAATGGTGAAGTTCCGGCCGATACCATGTTCCCGTTCATCTGTAAATTGAACAAGCGTGAAGATGTCAATGATCCAAAAAACTGGCAGATGGCTAATCCGATGTTGTGCGAACCTATGTCAGATTACGGACATCAGCTTTTCAGCAGAATCAAGAAAGACTTCAGGAAGTTAGTCTTTGAACCCTCTATGACTGATGAATTCATGACTAAACGAATGAATATGCCGGCTGAAAACCTTGAACGTTCGGTAGCACCTTATGACGAAATCAAAGCGACCAACGTTCCGTTGCCTGATTTGGAAGGCAGAGAGTGCATAGGAGCGGTCGATTTCGCCTCGATACGAGATTTTACCGCTTGCGGTTTGTCTTTTTTAAGAGACGGCAAATACTGCTATATCCACCATAGTTTCGCAAGAAAAGAATTTGTGGGAAAGATTTACGGATATGGCAGGAAAGCTGATTTGCAGATGAAGAAGGTCGTCGCTCCGATTGCTGACTGGGAAAAGCAAGGCCTTGTAACGGTAGTGAACGCCAATACCATTCAACCGCAACTGATTGTCGAGTGGTTTGTGAAGATGAGGGAAAAATACATGATCAAGAAAGTAATCATGGATAACTTCAGAGCTGAACTACTAAGAAAATGCTTTGAAGACGCCGGCTTTGAAGTCGAAGTCATCAGAAATCCTAGAGCTATCTCAGCCTTGCTCGCCCCACGTATTGAAGACGGTTTTGCTAATCATCGTTTTGTTTGGGGCAACGACCCAATGATGAGGTGGTACACAAACAACGTTGAAGTAAAAATCGATAAGACTGGCAACAAGTCTTACGAAAAGAAAGAGCAATTCAGACGCAAGACTGACGGATTCATGGCTTTTCTGTACACGATGTACCGTGCTGATGAACTACAAGACATCGACGTGGAAAAAGAACTGAATGACATCATGTCGCTCGATTTTTAAAAAGGTGGTGAACAGATGAATGTTTAGTTTCAAAAAAGCGACAACTAGCTATCCCGACTTCGCCTTTATCGCTGATGACGATGCGGGGCAAAGAGCGTATTTGAAGAGAGTGGCTCTTGATGCCGGAGTCAACTTCATCGCAAGACGCCTTGCACAAGCGACCTTTAAGCACAAGAAGAACGGAAAGTTTCTTCAAGACGAAGTGTGGTACAAGCTGAACGCTCAACCAAACCAAAATCAGACAAAGACGCAGTTTTGGGAAAAAGCAATGCATGAACTTCTTTATGAAGGCGAGTGCTTGATCGTTTCGACTGACACGGGTGACATGCTTGTTGCAGATAGCTTCGTTCACAACGACCGGTACGCAGTATACGAAGACAAATTCAAGGGAGTATCAGTAAACGGGTACACATTCCAAAGAGATTTTGCCATGTCTGACGTAATCTATCTGAACTATCAGAATCCTCGCTTGTCTGCTTACACTGACAGCCTTTTTCAAGACTATGGCGCAATGCTAGGGCGGATGATTTCAGCGAATATGAGGAACCACCAAATTAGAAGCACTCTGTCAATGGATGCAATGGACAACATGAAAGACGGTCAAAGGAACGCATTGCAGAAGTACATCGATAAGATTTTCCAAGCCTTTTCAAAAAAAGATGTAGCGATTGTTCCTGTTCTTCGCGGTATGGAATACAACGAACTGACAGACTCAAGCAACACAACGAAGAACCAGTCTTTCACTGATATTTCCGACTTGCGGAAAGATGCAATCAAGACGGTTGCTGACATTTTAGGTATTCCAGAAGTGCTGCTTACAGAAACCACTTCTGACGTTTCTAATACGGAATCGTTCTTCGACAACGGGACGTTGTCATATTTCTATGGACTTATAAGTGATGAATTAAATGCAAAATTAGTTTCTCCTTATGCTTACCGTAAGGGAGAACGGATAGAAATAGTCGGGAGAAACGCTCCTGACATGTTCAAACTCGCCGACACAATCGACAAGTTGGTTTCTTCCGGAACAGTGACACGTAATGAAATCAGAGAACGCTTAGGACTCGAAAAGGGCGGCTCTGAGCTTGATAAATTCTACATTACTAAGAATTACGAAAGAGGGTGATTATATGACAGTTTTAAATCTTAACGGTTCGGTTGTTTCTGATGAAGATAAATGGTTTTACGACTTCCTGGAAATTCCGGCAATCTCGCCAAACGACTTGACGCAAGCGCTTGAATCAGATGAAGAGATTGTTCTTAATGTCAATTCTCCAGGCGGAGCTGTGTCGGCAGGACAAGAAATTTACACCAAGCTTCTGCAAGCACCGCAAAACATTGTTGTGAATATTGTTGGCCAAGCGTGCTCAGCGGCTTCTCTTTTCATTATGGCAGCTGACCAAATCAACATTTCACCAGTTGGTCAAATTATGATCCATAACGTTTCCACAACTCAATCGGGGAATAAGGGGGACATGTCGAAAATGGCTGACACGTTGAGTCTATTTGATAGCTCCCTTGCCAACGCTTACGTGAAGCGCACTGGAATGGCAAAGGAAGAAGTTTTGGACTTGATGAACAAAGAAACGTGGCTTGACGCTGACAAGGCTCTTGAGCTGGGCTTTGCTGATGGCGTCATCGGTTCAGATGATGTCGAACTTGTAGCAAGCGTGGTACCTGTTTTTTCACACTCCAAGATTGAAAAGTTGAAAGGCCTTTTGAACGGTTCTAAGACTTCTGATGGTAAAAACAATGAAAATTATTTCAAAAAATACGGAGGATTGTAATATGTTCAATGTTAATAAATTAACGAATTTCGTTGCAAAACGCAGTGAATTTTCAAATGTAGTCAAAAACGGCAAGGCGACAGAAGAAGAATCTGCAAAAGCATATGAAGAAATGATGGATGCATTGGGTTCTGACCTTACCGACTACATCGACAACAAGATGAAGTTGGTCGAAGCAGCACCAATCAACGATGGTATGACCAATGAAGAACGTAAATTCTTCAACGCAATTGCTAACGGCGATTTGTCGCACGGTACAAAGCAAGAAGTTGTTCTTCCCGAAACGACAGTAGACGAAATCTTTGAAGATATGGTAAAGGAACACCAATTCTTGCAAATCATCGGTTTGAAGAATGCTGGCTTGCGTTTGAAGTTTCTCAAGTCTGACGCTCAAGGCACTGCTGTATGGGGCAAGGTATACGGCGACATCAAAGGACAACTTACGGCAACGTTCGATGAAACGGATGCAACTCAATCTAAGCTCACTGCTTTTGTAGCTATCCCAAATGATTTGCTTGAATATGGTGCTGCCTGGATTAAGACATACGTTTCAACACAAATTCAAGAGGCTTTTGCGAATGCTTTGGAATCAGCCTTTATCACAGGTGACGGCAACGATAAGCCAATCGGTCTTACTCGTGATGTTCACACTGGCGTTTCTGTTACGGCTGGAGCATACCCTGATAAAACGGCAACTGGCAAGCTGACATTTGCTGACGCCGCAACATCGGCCAAAGAACTTGCAGGAGTTATCAAGGCTCTTTCCAAAAAAGAAAACGGCAAATCTTTCGTTGCGAGAGGCAAAGCAGTTCTCTTGGTAGAACCAGGCACGTCGCTTGACATTGAAGCCGCTATGACTGTTCAAAACGTCAACGGTCAATGGGTTTATGCTTTGCCATACGGCATTAAAATTGTTGAATCAGAATACGTTCCTACAGGCAAGCTTATCGCCTTTATTCCTGAACGATATGACGCTTACGTTGCTGGCAATGTCACAATCAAAGAGTATGATCAAGCACTCGCAATTGAAGACGGCCGTTTGTACACCGCAAAGCGTTTCGCATACGGCAAGGCAAAAGACAACACTGCCGCACTTGTTTATACGGTTGATACTTCCAAAGCAAGCGCTTCGGTATCACAAAAGTAGTGACCGCTTATGACAGTGAAATTGGAAGACGTTAAGGAGCACTTACACATTTTCCATTCTGTTGAAGATAATTACTTGACTCGATTACTCACGCAGTCTCAACAGGCTATCACTCAACAAACAGGGGTTGATACAGGCGAATTGTACGATGAGCTTGTGGTGAACCGTGTCAGGTACGCTTACGAAGGTGAACTTGATAAGTTTGTGAGCCGATTCCAAACGGACTTGCTGACACTTGCCGTATCGAACTTGAAAGACGAGGGTGATGATGATGAGCAAAAGCAAGCATAAAGTCGGCGACTACAGAACACCAGTGGTTTTTTACAGTCTTGCCGATGATGGCTTTTCGCCCGAACCTAACTCTGAAAGCAAAACAGAGAGTTTCAAGTGCTTAGCACTATGCTATTCCCCGTCTGTCAAAGATTATACAATCATGAATGCTCATTCCGTAACGGAGGGCATGACGATTGTTATTCCCGATACAAGAGGCGAGTTTGTCCCCGACGTGTCAATGACTGTCAAAATCGAGGATTATCGGTTCAAAAACACCGAATGGAACGTGTTGGAAGTAGTTCCTGATCTAGAAGAAAATAAGTATATCAAAGTGGTATTGGGGGCGGTTGGATGAGCAAAGATATTTATTCCGGCCAATGTGTTTCCGTTTCGATCCAGGGAGTTGACGAAGTAATCAAAGCCCTTGAATCGCAGTATTCACAGAAGAAAGTAACCAGGGCTGAGCGCAAAGCAATGGAACTTTCTGGTCGATATGTGAAAGACCATATCAAGCACAACATCGTTGGATATAAGCGGACCGGTGCTACTGTTCGTGAACTTATCGCTGAAAAACCCCGGCGCAGAGCGGGGCAAATGACCGCAAAAATCGGTTGGGACGGCAAAGGTACTTATCAACGCTGGCGCCTGGTTCACTTGAACGAATGGGGATATATGCGAAACGGAAAACACATTAACCCTCGTGGCGTGGGCGCAATCAGAAAAGCGGTCGAAGGCTCACTTAAAGAAGCTGCAGAAATGCAATTCAGAGTTTTAAAAGAAACACTGGGGTGATTGCATGCGTGATTGGATTGGGGAAGTCGGTACGAAACTCCATGCAAGGCTTCCAACAACAAAAATTTATTATTACCGTACTCCCGACGGTATTCCCGATACGTTGATTTTAATTAGGCCTTACGAAGCGGAACAATCCGCTTTGTCGGCAAGCAATAAGTCTTTACAGACTAGCGTTGCTTTTCAGATTGATGTTCAATCAATTAACAGAATGACTTGCAGGGAAGTGCAAGCAACTATCGGAGAAAGCTTAAAGGAGCTCGGATACTATCGATTGAACGGTCAAGAACTCGATGATTACTTGGATGATAACAAGCATTACGTTCTTGCTTACCGTTACAAAATGAAAACAAAACTATATGAGGTGATATAAATGGCTATTAACATTGGTTTTAAACGTTTGACCATTCAGCCTTTTAAGAAAGGCAAGTTTCCGCTTGAAAAAGACGGGGAAGCAATCGTCATTGAAGGCAAAGCTGATAACGGTGGTATGGTTTCCGCAGAACTTTCAGGCATCGCCAAAGAGGCTAAGACTGTTTCTGCATCTAACACGGGTTATTACATCTCACGCAAAGGTGTGGGCGAGCCCAAAGTAGAATTTGAAGTGCTTGATCTCCCGGTAACGGCAGAAACAAAAATTCTCGGCCGCACGCAATCGGAAAAGGGCGTTCAGTACACCGGCGAATCAACAGAAGCCCCGTATTGTTCAATCTTGATGGAATCGAACAATGCTGAAGGCGACAGCGCATTTGTCGGCATGTTCTATGGTGTGTTCTCGCTTGATGCTATTTCCCTCAAGACAGAAGAAGTCGGTTCAGACTTTGAACCGGAAAATGAAAAGCTGACGTTCACAGCGGCGGCAAATCCGACGGCCGGTGATTACCAAGGCATGTACATGGCTAAATATGCTGGCAAGGACACGGAAGCAATCAAAGAGATTAAGGATAATGTTCTGCTTGCGTCTGTAGTAGCATCGGCACAAGACCCTGGCCACACAGGAAAGTAACATTGAAATAAAGAACAGGAAGTGGAGTGGATTATTCCACTCTGCTTTTTTTGAGGAGAGAAAAACATGATTAAAATTAAACTTTATGACGGAGATAAGAAAAAAGTTGTCACGCATACTGCTCGTTGGGTATCTACAAGAAAACTGCTTGAAGGTTTAGATGTTGATGGAGCGGATTACGATACCGCTTCAGAACGTATCAACGCTGAAATTGCTTTTGTAGCAAGTGTTTTTGATGATGTAACCGCTGATGACATTTTAGACGGGGTAAACGCTGATAAGCTTCAGAAGTTTTTGCAAGACTTTTATTCGCAACTTTTTGGTGGAGAAGATGAAGGCGCAAAAAAAGCGCAAAACCGCTCACGAACGAAGAACTAAAAGAGAAAATTTGGGATTACGTGAGATCGATAGTTCTCAACCTCAATATTTCCTTGAACGATGTATTGGATAGTGATTTTGAAGGTATGCTGAAAATCACGTCGGGTGAGCGGAAAAAGCCTAAAAAGCAAATCAGTTTATTTGAATTTATAGAGAAAGGAGAATAAGTATGGCGGAAAGAGTTTTAGGACAAGTTGCCGTTGAAATGGATTTAAAAAATCAGAAATTCATGACAAGTATCCGGAACACCACAGCGGCTTTAAGACTAGTCAAGTCTGAAATGCGAGCAAACGCATCACAGATAGCTTTCTATGGTAGTGCTTTTAATAGCGCCGCTATAAAGGAAGAAGCTTTCAGAGTCAAGCAACAAGGGCTTATAAGAGAACTCCAAGCGCAGGAAAACCAAATGAGAGTGTTGCGAAGGCAATTCAACAACTCCATAACCGAGCAAGGCAAATGGTCACTAGCTACAAGCAAGTACGCAACGCAAATCAACAACCTTACTTCGAGAATGTACGATTTGAAAACGGCATATGTTGAAAACGCAAAGGGAATGGCTAAAATGCGAGCCGAAACCATGGGAGTATCTGGCATGATAAACAGAGTCGGCAAAGCGAGCATTTCGGTCGGATCTTCTCTTCGCAGTGTCGGTAGCACGATGACGCAAGGTGTTACTGTGCCGATTGCGGCCGGGTTTGCTTACGCTGCAAAAAAGGTCGTAGCTTTCGACAACACGATGAACGAAAACAAGAACCTTATCAGAGCCGCCGGTGAAGGCGCACGGGAGACGTCAGAAAACGTCAAGAAGATGGCAGAAAACGCTGAAGTGTACTCGAACAAGTATGGTATCAGCCAACAAAAGATCGCCAACGGATATCAAGACTTAATCAAACGAGGGTACACAAGCAAGCAAGCCTTGGGATCCATGAACAATGAGCTTAAAGCGTCGATTGCCACGGGTGATTCATTCTCCGACGTCGTAAAAGTGGCCAGCCAGACAATTGAATCTTTCGGCATGAGAACCAGTTCCACCAAAGGAATGGTTAGCGCCACAAACAAGGTGCTTAACCAATTAGCTTACGCTTCTGACCTTACGTCTACCACGTTCCAAGATACCGGTGTAGCCATGAGTTACGTTGGTGCTTCTGCTCATCAAGCAGGTTTCAAACTATCTGAAACCGCAGCGGCAATCGGTATTCTTTCCAACAACGGTTTGGAAGCTGACAAAGCTGGTACCGGGTTGCGTAAAACAATCATCAGCCTTAATCAAGCCGCTTCTAAAATTGATTCTAAAAATTCAGTTCTTGCCAAACTGGGCGTTAAAAAAGAAGAAATTGTCGGTTCTAACGGCAAGCTGAAAGATTTGGCAAGCATTCTTGATGTAGTTAATAAACACACTAAAAATATGTCAACACTTGAGAGAGGGCAAGTGTTCCAATCGTTATTCGGCACCACGGGTAGGCAAGCCGGTACGATCTTAGCTGAAAATACTTCCCAACTAAGGAAACTGTCAGCGGAAGTTCAAAGCTCTACTTCACAAGATTATATTGGTAAATTGAGCAGAAACAACTTGAAATCTGCACAGAACCAAATCAAAATCTTCAGACAACAGATAACGAACGCCGGTATGGATGCGGCAAGAATTTTGTTGCCTTACGTGACGAAATTCATCAAAGGTGCTGAAGATGTTCTCAAAGCATTCAATAAACTTTCTGACGGGCAAAAACAAGCTGTTGTCAACATTGCACTTACCGCCGCAGCACTTGGACCACTCTCAATCGCATTAGGCTCTGTACTTGGTGTCATGGGTAAAGTCGCAACGGGCTCGGTCAACCTGTTTTCCAAAGTATCTCAATGGCACGCCGCACGGAAGGCATTCCAGGAAATCAGCGTAGCCGGTGAAGGAGCAAGCGGTATTCTAGCCAAGGTAGGCGCAAAGGCGCTTGGAACAGGAGCGAACATCGGTAAAATGGGCGCAACAGTAGGCGCAACAGAAGGCGCCTTGACAACCGCAACTGGTGGTGTATCAGGCTTGACCGCAGCGACATCACTTCTCAACCCGGCAGTATTAGCTGCAGTCGTGGCCGTCGGGGGCGGAACACTGGCTTACGAACTTTGGGGCAAAAAAGCGATTGAATCAGCAGACCGCACAAAAAGATGGGGGACAAGTGTTGATAAATCAACTGACAAATCGGCTACCTCTTTTAAGAAGTGGAACACAACCGCGACACTAGCACTCAATGACACCGCATCAAGTGCCGGTAAGAACGCCAAGGACATTCAAAGCGCCTTTAACGGCATGACGAAAACGGTTGAACAATCTGCTAAAAAACATCAAAAAGCCGTCGAAGAATGGGCAAAGAGTTTTGGAAATTCAAAGGTTTCGGAAGCGGTCTTAGAAGAGACTGATAAAGAAAGCAAAGCAATGAACAAGCACGTTGCCAAAGTGCAATCGTACAACAAACAGATCCAGGAAATTGTTCAAAGAGCAAAAGAAAAGCATGTCAAAATTACTGATGACGAGCGTGTTCAAATCGCCGCTCTTCAACAAAAAATGACTGAAGAACAAGTTAAACTGCTCAATGTTTCAAAAAGTAAAAAAGCGCTGATTTTAAAGGCTGAATTATCGCAAGCAAATGAATTAACTTCAAAAGAATTATCCAGAGTAGTACAGACTACTGCAGATTCACTCGAAAAAGAAAGACAAGTTTATGCAAAGCAACAGGCGGAAATCAAGCAAGGCTTGAAGAACAAAAAGCTTACTCAAGCTGAAGCCAATGCTGCTCTTGAAGCACTTCAAAAGGACCACAACAGCAAAATGAACGCTTACGGCATCGCTTTTATCAACGCCGAAAAACAAAAGGGATATAGCAAAAAACAAATCATGCAGGACATGCTTGCTAACACTAAGATGAGCTGGGGACAAATCGAAAAAGTGTATAACAATTATGAATCCAAAAGCAAAAAACTGAACGCTGTATCGATCGATACCACCCAAAGCATGAGCAAGCAAACAAAGAAGTTTGCAAGCGAATGGAACAGTCTTGTAATCAATCCCAAAACGCTGAAACTAAAGAGTAACGCCGTTGAGGAAGTGACAAAAGCCATAAAATCAAAAGAAACGTGGAATAAAATCAAATTCCTTGAAAAGAAAGGCAAATTGTCAACGAATGCAAAAGGTGTAGTGGCAGAAGCGCTTGTTCAGAGTGGAAAATGGGATGCAATGACCTGGAAACAAAAAGAAGCGTGGATAACGTACAAGGGAGCGGAAGATGTAGCGAAAGCCTTGACCGACAACGGCAAGTGGAACAGTCTTCCAATGAAAGCGAAGCAAGCTCTTGTTTCTTGCAAAGGCTCCACGGATCTTGCGAAGGTTGTTGCTGACTACAAGCTCTGGAACTACCTCCCGACCAAAGAAAAAGACATCTTGGTAAGAGACAAAGATGCAAGCAAAATCCTTAAAAAGGCCGGTGTGAATGTTGACAATTACAACAAAAAGAATATCAACAGGAAGAACCTCACTGGTAACGCAGCAAGCATTGAACAAGCGGTGAAGCAAGGGAAACAAGCAATTGAGTCTCATAACCGAAAAGGTGTCAGCACAAAATTTTTCAACGGCAATCCTTCAAACATTTTAAACGCAAGCGGTCAATCCAGGAGAGCGGTTGACGCTCACAATTGGAAAGGTGTTAATACTAAGTATTTCAATGGTAATTCCTCAAGCGCCACGAACGCAAGCAGTCGGGCTAGAGGAGGCATTGACGCATGGAACAGGAAGGGTGCTTACGGTAAAACCCTTCACGCAAAAGATAATGTTTCTGCCAATGCGCACAGTGCAATCAGGAGCGTTAATTCTTGGAATGCTCAGCGAAATCCCAAAAAAGTGACATTCACTTCGATTTTTGAAAAAATTTTCATAACTAAAAAAAGAAGACACAAGCGTTTTGGTACAAGAAACTTTGAAGGCGGACCTATGATGGTTAACGATCAGCAAGGTCCCGTGTTCCGTGAATTAGTCCAATTCCCAGGCGGGTTCTCATTCATTCCGCAAGGGCGGAACGTTTCGTTTGAAGCGCCGAAGGGGACAAAGGTTCTCAAAGCGAGCGAAACCGCAAGGAAATTCCCTGGTCTTCCGCAATTTGCGGAAGGTACCGTCAAAAAGCCTACATTCGATACTTCGCTCAACTACTTGCGAGCAATTAACAACGTATCGGGGCAAACAAGCGTATCGGTTGATAATAGCGAAACAAACAATCGTCTTGATGCAATCGTGACAATCCTGAGCGCAATCATGAACGGAACGTTGAATGTGCAATTGCCACAAAGCCAAGTAGCAGCATTGCGTTCGACAAACAGCAAAGTTGACTTGAGAAGAGCCATGCAAGACATGAATACGCTAACAACAAGACAAACGAGGGGGTGTTTGAATGTATAACGGTTTTACGTTCAACGGCAAAAATTCAACTGATTTAGGAATTTTTATCGATAGCTCATATACGGTTGCAACCGCAGTTCCCAATGTGTCAACAGCCACCATTCCAGGGCGAGCGGGAACGGTTCTCTTGAACGACTCCAAACCTTCGAGCATTTTGCAGACGATTCCTTTTTACGTGAACAAGCCGCCTGCTGAACAAACGAAGGCTATTACCCAAATTACTAACTGGCTCAGGCAGAGCGTTAACGTGTACCACAATTTCAAACTAGCAAACGATCCTGGCTTTACCTATTTAGTGGCGATGACTGGTGAACTTTCTTTCAAGCGTGAAGCAAGCGATTTAAGTGGGGAACTAAACGCACTGTTTTATCCGTACAAGTTTTATGACGAAGGTTTAAAGGAAATTAATGTAACCAACGGGCAAACACTGAACAATCCGGGAACGGTTACGGCTTTGCCACGTATTGCTTTAAGCGGAAGCGGCACCGTAACTCTTAACACGTTCAAAATGACAGGAATAGGCAACGGAGCAGTTTTGGATAGTGCAAGACAATCTTGCACAAACCTTGCCCATACAGAGCCTCTTTTCAATCGAATGAGCGGAGATTTTTTGACGTTGTCGCCTGGAAACACGAAAATAACATGGGACAATTCAGACTTTACCGTGAAAATTATTCCTAGATGGGGGGTTATGATATGACACCAATACTTTACGAAAGCGACGAAAAAGAATTTTGGAGCAAAGGTCTTGGTCCTTTATCCGACGCTGAAAAATGTACAGTGACGGAAGAACGGAACGGAGCATACACGCTTTCGATGACCTATCCGATTGACGGAGCACAAGCTGACAAGATAGCGAACAATAGAATAATCAAAGTTGATAACGCTTATGATTTGAAGAACCAATTGTTCGTTATCAAAACCGTCACTCCAATCATGACAGAGACTGGCGAAATCAGCCTTTCAGTTTACGCTGAGCATATCAGCTACATCACGAATGATCTGTCTATTCCGCCTGAACTTAGTTTGACGGGGACAGCGCAACAAGCGCTTGACCAATGGAAAGACTCCCTCATTGGCGGAGACGCAAGCGGAATCACGGTTGACTCCGATGTAACAAACACGTCAAGCACGTTATTAAGCATTCAAAACGTTGCCAACGCAAGGCAAGCACTGGGCGGTGTGGAAGGCTCGATTCTCTATAACTGGAAAGGCGAGTACAGGTTTGACAACTTGCACATCTCTTTGAAAAAGCAGCGTGGCACAACCGCAAATACTCTTTTGAGTTATGGAAGAAATCTTTTGACGTTTGAACAGGAACAAAACATTGCTGAGACGTATACAACACTCTATCCGTATGCTTTGGTCACTGCCGCAGGGGGCATGATTCAAAAGTTGGTGACGATTGACGGATATTTGGTTGATAGCAAGTATGTCAGCCACTATCCTAACCGCAAAATCAAAACGCATGACTTCACTTCTGATTTCCAAAATTATCGCATTGGGGCAAAGCCGAGTGAAAACGCAGAAGAGGGAGTGACATACGCTGACTTAGCCACAATCAAAAAATACCTTAAAGGCAAAGCTTTGCACTTCATGACAACTAATGACATCGGAGTACCGAAAATTTCAACGACTATCACGTTCGCTGACTTGTCAAAAACCGATGACGAACTCGCAAAATTCGAGAAGCTGAGCCTTTGCGACAAAGTCCCCGTTCGTTTTGAAAAGCTTGGAATAAACAGTGCGATCAAGGTTACTCGAACGGTATGGAACGTTTTGACGGACAGTTACGATTCGATTGAACTTGGTGATTTGAATATGACCATCGGCGAAACGGTCGCAAGCGTGAGCGCTGAAACATCGGCAATCAAAACAAAAGTCAATCAAGCGAGCATGACTGCACAAATCGCCGCTGACGGAACGCACAACATCTTCCGAACGGACGATGAAACCGAACCGATAGCAAAAAAGGTAGGCGATTTGTGGTACAAAACCGATGGCAAGTACACGTCAATGTATCAATGGGACGGCAAAGCATGGGTACTTATCATCAACACTAGAGATACGGCAGACGTCAGAACTGAGCTTGACCAAGCCAAATCTGATATGGCGCAAGCTAAAACGGACGCTCAAACCGCATATGACGAGGCAATCAAGGCTACTAACACCGCAAACGGAGCTAAGGCGCAGACTGCCGAAGCGCTTGAGCAAGCCAAACAGGCAAACGATAGCTATACTACTTTAGCCAAAGAAGTAGCCGACAACAAATCAAGTGTGGATGCTGACGTAGCCGATATACGTAAAGCAATCGACGCCAACAAGGCAAGTGCCGATGCTGACTGGAAACAGGCACAGGAAGACTATGCGTCGGTCAGTGACAAGCTGACGGAAACGAGCAAAACCGTAACCGATATCAAGACGAGCGTTAACGGCATCAAAACAACTGTGGCCGACAACACCGGCAAAATATCCACCATGAGTCAGACAGTGGACGGTGTGAAGACATCGGTAGCCAACGCCCAGGGGGATATCGCAACCATCAAGACTGACGTTTCCGGCACAAAACAGACGGTAGCTAACGCACAGAAAGACATCGCAACTATCAAGACATCGGTCAGTGGCGTGCAGACAGACATTACCAACGCCAAGAAGGATATAACATCGGTCAAGACGGATATCAGCGGTGTCAAGACAAGCGTAAGCAATGTGCAGGGCGACGTGACATCGCTCAAGACCACGGTCAGCGGCGTGCAGACCGACGTCAAAAACGCCAAGGGCGATATCACATCGATTAAAACCGACGTGAGCGGTGTCAAGACCACAATTGCCGACCATACAGGCAAGATAACGCAACTGACCACCGACGTTAACGGGGTTAAGTCAAGCGTATCAAGCAAGGTTGATAAAACGACGTACCAGTCATATGTCACTCAAACGGACAAGGCACTGTCCGCCAAACTGACGGCAAGCGACCTAAGGGGATATGCTAAGACAGCAGACGTCAAGCAGACAACAGACGGGTTGTCCGCAAGCATAACCAAGGTACAAGGTGACTTACGCGGCCTACAAATCGGTGGGGCAAACTTACTGGACGACAGCGAAAGAGAGCGGACGAAGTCTCAGCTAGCTAACGCTGAGACAGATGTTTTTCAGCAAAAACTCGTCAAAGCGCCTACCGCTAGCACTTACTTTACAGTTAGTTTTTTTGCAAAAGCGAGCGTGGACAAAACATCAATCTACAATTTTTTGTATGACGTAACCGGTAAGTATACTGACGGCAAATGTATACAACGGTGGGACACACAGCACAATCCATCCGGCTGTGGTAAGGATGGGGCGACTCCGCTTACGCTTGGGACAAGCTATAAAAAATACTATATCACTTGGGAGCTATCGCAAGCTTTTACGCTAGATAACACGCACGCGCTCATTGTTGGCAGAATATACAAGGGTACAACAGGAGCAACCGTTTCTATCCGCCACGTCAAACTCGAAAAAGGCAACAAAGCTACCGACTGGTGCATGTCAGACAACGATTTTCAGTCACAGCTTAACACGCTGTCGGGCAAGATAACCGCAACGAGTGACCGTCTGTCCTCTGTTTATACCAAATCGGAAACAGACGCAAAGCTAAAAACGAAAGTAGAACAATCAGTGCTTACGCAGACAAGCAACAACTTATCTGCAAGCATAGCCAAGAATTCGAAAATACTGGCAAGTGCCGGTTTGGTCAACGATACGGCATACATCAACGCAAATAGAATCGCTTTAAACGGTAAAACGCTGATGACCAATGCGACGATAAACGACGCTTTCATCGGCAGCTTATCGGCCAACAAGATTACCACCGGCACGCTCAACGCTGCTAAAGTCAACCTCATAAACGTCAACGCAAGCAACATCTCAACAGGCATGCTTAACGGCATTAAAATCGCGTCCACCGGCAAAGACCCAAGCGGTACGTCCAGTACAACGACTATCCAAAGCGGGTACATCGATACCAACGTTATCAACTGCAGCGACTATATCATGGTCGGCAAGGCAGACCCTGACCCGAGGAAGAGATGGCAGACAAAGCAGGACAAATGGGGAATGTGGTTCCAAGCACCAGCTAAACTGAATGGTCATACTGGTAATGCGCCAAGCGACTGGCAATCGGAGTGGCAAGGCTTTATCTGTGGGGACGGTTGGAATTACGAAACAACAACCGTTACTGGCAACGGGTCAAGTGGGATTGCCATTGCGATAACACCACAGCAGATATGGGGTAGACCGTATGGCGGAGACCACTTCCAAATTGGCGTATGGGAACCTCGCTGGGGCGACACAAAAGATTTCAAAAAAGGCTGGTGCTCGCCGAGGTTTGTCATCGATGAAATAGGCCAGCTCACGGGACATCCACACTCCATTACGTTAGGTGATACGGAAGATTATACGGGAACGTATAATCACGGCAACTTAAACATTCTTGACGGTAACTTACACGTCAAGCCAGTTTACGCTAACCACGGCATACGAACTGCATGGGTGTCATGGTCGGACTGGGGCAGTAACCAAAAGATTCCATGTATCGTACAGGACGCTGACAACTGGGGTGGGGTAGCATTTCCGGCAAACGGGCGAGTAGTGTTGTTCACACATAGCTACCGCATCAATACGGACGGTTTGCCAAAAGACAAGGGAGGTAGCTACAACGGCTATGGCAACTAGGCTAGAAAGGATTGATATAAATGGAAATTAAGAAAACTGTAAATCTCACGTATATGGCAGACGACAAGTCGTTTGCAATGTCAACAATGCTTACGGGGGACGGCTCAACGCCCGTGGTGCAGACCATGGGGTTTGATACGCCGAGCGAGTATAAAGACGACGGAACGCCTGTCTACACCACACCGGATGAGCAAATCAAGACGGCGCAAAAAGAGTTTATGGCGGCGGCAATTGCAGAACAAAAATCACTTTGTAAAGAGAACGGGATTGATCCGTCACTTGTAAACAAAGTAGGCGCAGAAAAAGAACAAACGGAGGAAAAGTAACATGAACGAAATGCAGAGACTGGCTATTGAGATTGCAAACAAGACGATTAAAATCGCAGAACTGGAAACTGAAAATGAGCGGCTGCAAAACGAGCTTGATGAGCTGAAAGCAAAGCAGGCTGACCCGTCTAAGGACTAGCCACAGACTGGGGCGGGTGGGTAGGACAAATAGGACAAATAGGACAAAAAATAGGACAAAAAGGAGCTGACTATATGCCTTTTCATGAACAATACTTAGATCATATCGGCGGACTGATTGATAATCCGATTTTCTTCGCATTCTTTTTAATCGTTTTAGCTGACATCATAACCGGCTTTTTAAAAAGCCTTATCGTCAAAACCACGGAGTCACGCAAGGGTATCAGCGGACTAATCAAGCACTCAACGCTGTTGCTTATCATGGCCATTTTGTATCCGTATCTTGACATTTACAGACTATCCGGCATGGCTGATACACTTTTAATTTTCTACATTCTGTTTTACGCAATTTCGATTGTGGAAAATTTAGGCGAAATGGGCATACCCGTGCCGGTTTGGCTTAAGAAATACATCTACAAATTGTCAGACGAATACAGGGAGGGGAAAAACGATGAACAAAAATAAGATTGTCTTAAGTGTTTTGAGTGCATTTGCGTTGATGTCGGTAGGCTTTACTGCACAAGCCGCCAAAGGAGACCAGGGCGTAGACTGGGCACGATATCAAGGTATCAACGGTAAATGGGGATATGCTCACGATAAATTTGCTATTTGCCAAATTGGCGGTACTGTTGATGGTTGGAACACGTATGATCAGAGTACGTATCGCACGCAGGTAGCGGCAACCATCGCTATGGGGCGGAGAGCGCATACCTATATTTGGTGGCAAAACGTCACTACTCAGCAGCAAGCCAACAAGGTGCTTGATTATTTCTTGCCGAGGGTGCAAACACCTAAGCAATCGATCGTGGCGCTTGACGTGGAAAGTGGGCAGCAGAACACAAGCGTGGTTGACTATGCATTAAACCGTATCAAGCAAGCCGGCTATACGCCTGTTTTGTACGGTTATAAGAGCTACCTTGTCAATCATCTTGATTTGGCAAGTCTTGCCAAAAAATATCCGTTGTGGTTAGCAGAATATCCTGATTACAACGTGACCACAAAACCTAACTACTCTTTTTTCCCGTCATACGGCAACGTGGGTATCTACCAGTTTACGTCAACCTATGTAGCCGGTGGACTGGATGGGGACGTAGACTTGACCGGCATCACCGACAACGGATATCGCAACGGGGACGCAGGCAAGCCTGTAAGCAAACCAACCGCCGTCAAACAGGGCATTGTAGCCGACAACACGCCAAAACGAGACATTTCTACAGGTTACACGGTCAAGGTCAACTTCAGCGCCCGCAAGTGGGCAAGCGGCCAATGCATCCCGTCATGGGTCAAAGGCCGCATGTACCCGGTTGTGCAAACAGGCGGTGACAAGGTGCTGCTAGGTGGTATCATGAGTTGGATCAAACGTTCAGACGTGGAAATCTTGCAGACGGCCAAACAAGCAACGAGCGGTATTTATACGGTCAAATCGGGCGACAGTTGGTGGTCAATCGCTACCCGTCACGGTATGTCTATGTATGCGTTAGCCAGTCGCAACGGCAAGACTATCTACAGTATGCTGCACCCAGGCGACAAGCTGACCATCAGCGGGCAGACGTCACGTGTCTACACGGTAAGACGTGGCGATACGCTGAGTGGCATCGCCGGCAGACTGGATGTATCGGTAGGCCATCTGGCGCAGACTAACCATATTAGCAACCCGAATTTGATTTTTGTTGGCCAACGGTTAAACTATTGATGTTATAATTAAAGTATGCTCGGCAGAGTAAATATATATAGGAATTTTATTTTGTCGGTATAAAACAAGTATTTCGTTCAAGCCCCGTATGATGACGATACGGGGCTATTTTTTATGTAAAAAAGACCCTTGGAGAAAACCAAGAGTCTTTTTCTATACCACATCATAGGAGGTCTTTTTTTAGTTACAACTCACGACAACCACACGTTTTTGTGTTATCCTAAAAAGAGAGCAAATAAAATTATTTGCAACTCTATTATAACACATTGTTGTCCGTTTGTTGTCTTCAAACGCTGAAAACATTGATTAATAAGGCATCGTATAATTGATTTCATATCGTATTATAATGATAGATGCTATGAGGAGAGTCGCTATGGAAAATAAATTCAACCACAAAATCGAAAAAATTGCCGTTTCTTCAATTCGTCAATTTGACGCTGAAGCAAGCGCAATTCCTGGAATTATCAAATTGACGCTGGGGGAACCAGACTTCAATACGCCGGAGCATATCAAAGAAGCTGCTAAAAAGGCGATCGATGACAATCTTTCGCATTATACGCCAAATGCGGGGATTCCCGAACTACGCGAAGCAACGGCAGCATATTTTAATGAAAAATACAATCTTCACTACAAGCCAAGTCAAGTGATTACGACGATCGGCGCAACGGAAGGGATCGCCACGGCCTTGCAGACAATTATGAATCCGGGCGATACGCTCATTATGCCGACGCCCGTCTTTCCGATTTATGCTCCAATCAGTGAAATTAACGATGGCAACGTCGTAACGGTCGATACGAGTGCCGACGGATTCGTTTTGACGCCGGAACGTCTGCGTCGAGTATTTGACGAAAACAAAGACAAGCATTTCAAGGTACTGGTGCTTGTTTTCCCAAGCAATCCTACAGGCGTCACGTATTCAAAAGAGCAGCTGCAGGCTATTGCTGATGTCTGTGTCGAAAAGGACATCTGGGTTCTTTGCGATGAGATTTATGCAGAACTGACCTATTCCGGCACGCATACTTCAATGGCAGAAATCATCCCTGAAAGGACGCTTCTTTTAAGCGGACTTTCCAAGTCACATGCAATGACCGGCTGGAGAATCGGTTATCTCTTCGGACCGCAGGATTTTGTCGATCAAGCAGTCAAATCTCATCAGTACATGGTTACCGCACCGGTGACGAATGCTCAATATGCTGCTTTGGAAGCCATGAAGAACGGAAAGCATGACAGCGATGTGATGAAAGCCGAATACCTTAGACGTCGCGATTTTGTCAAAAAAGAACTGGAAGAAGCAGGTTTTGAGATGGCAAGTCCTGACGGCGCATTCTACTTGTTTGCCAAAATTCCTGCAAAGTGCGGCACTGATTCATGGAAATTTGTCAGAGATCTCGCCAAGGGAGCTCGCGTTGCCTTGATTCCGGGAGCATCTTTTGGACCTGGCGGCGAAGGCTACGTTCGTTTGAGCTATGCTGCTTCGATGGAAAGCCTTCAAGAAGCAACCAAACGTATCAAAGAATACGTCAACAGTTTGTAAGATCACAGCAATATTGTCAGCCGGCGGTGCCGGTTTGCTTTTTTTGTTTGTGCTCCTTGTGACAATAGAATATAATTAATAAAGTGGTTTAAGAGGTGAGTAAATGAAAAACGAAAAAAAACATCCTGTCGCTCTTTTGATAACGGGACTGCTGCTGGTTCTTTCGACAATGATGCTTTTGCTCAGTCTGACCGTCAAGCAAGTGATTTCGGAATCGGTCAAGGAAACTGAAATCGTTTCGGAAATGTCTGACAGGATGTATTCATTGATGTTTGAAAATACAGTGCTTAAAAACTCAGCAGGAAACAATGACTTGAAAGCATCCTTCCAAGCCGATGAACACGCAAACAATGCTGTTTCGATGATTGTTGCTCAGACTTTGACCAATCTTGAGGAAGGAAAATCTTATGCCTCCTGCGATATTTCCGGAGAGCTTGATCAAGCGGTCAGCGATGTCATCAATCAGCTGAAGGAAAACGGGACCTTGAGCAATCAGGAAGCATCTATGGCTGAACAAGGTTTAAAATCCCAAACTGATACGATTTCTGAAGAATTGAATCGTTATGCCAAAAACGTCTATGAAGGACTGACGGCTGAAAATACGCCGGTTGCCAAGATTCTTTCTTATTATCGAATCTTTGTCTCGATTGGCTTCAGAATCGTGATGCTGCTTTTGATCTTGGTTTTGATGCTTCTGACAGCCAAGCTGACTAAAAAGAACGTCAACGCACTGTATTTGATCGGAGCAGAACAGATCGTCGCCGGATCAATCGTCAGCTTTGTAATTTCAAATGCCCTGTCTTCAATCGTGATGGAACTGTCAAACAGCTATTTGAAAACGTCCGTCTTGATTGAACGGGCTCCGTTTGAAAAAGCCGGCTCGTATTCGATCGTTTTAGGCATTTTGCTGATCGCTTCGGCAATGTTTGCAGCATTTAAAAAAATTGCGACAAAGAGGCAAAAAAATAAACATTTTGACAATTAGGGGAGAAACGAATGAAAAAGAAACATTTTATCGAAGCTATTGCTGCAATTGCGATTGTTTTTGTTCTTGGAGGATGCAGCATGCTTCAGTCAGCCATTAACGACATCAAAGGTTCGCTCGTCGGCAACGACTATAACATCTTCACTTATGATAATTATGGTTCAAAAGTGTTGGAAACCAGCGGACGCAAAATCAGCATTACCGGCAATCCCGTCAAGACGTCTGATTATGACAGCGACGGAGACGTCAAAGAACGCTATGAGCTTTCTTCGGTAATTACGATTACGGTTGACGGCAAGGAAATCGAATCATGCGGCGACACGTGCGTTTTCGTTCAAAAAGGCCTGAAGCCTGATGTCAATTTTACGAAAAAGTCGATTAAAGGCAGCGAAAGCGGTGCGCTTTCAAGCTATGCATCCGTTGCGCGTTTTTTGAACAAATATAAGAACATGTTTGGCAAATCCAGAATCGTCGTCATCAAGTCTCAGCTCGGACAGCCGATTGCCGCTTATTCCGGAGATGAGGTTTACTGGAAAATACCGAAAAATTTGCCCAAAATGACCAAGTTGATGATTGACGGCAAAGCGCTTTACATTCATCGTGCCAATTTTCAAATCATCGATAAGGATCTGCTTGAAAAATAATTTGCAAAAGGAAGTTTGACATGGATTCAGAAGAAACAAAACGCCCGATTGGAATTTTTGATTCCGGAATGGGAGGCCTGACGGTTTTGCGCGAATGCGTAAAAATCATGGGAAACGAAGACTACATTTTTTATGGTGATTCATTCAATGCTCCGTACGGTGTCAAAAGCACGGAGCAGGTGTATCGGCTGAGCAAAAAAATAGTTCAGCGTTTCTTGAAACAAAACGTCAAAGCAATCGTAATTGCTTGCAATACGGCAACGAGCGCTTCAGCCTCAAGACTCAGAAAAGAGTATCCGGAACTTCCAATCATCGGACTTGAACCGGCATTAAAACCAGCTGTTTTGCATAAAAAGAACTCGACGGTTCTCGTCATGGCAACTCCGCTGACGTTAAAAGAAAAGAAATTTGAAAATCTGATGAATCGCTTTGAAGACCAGGCCAAAATCATCAAGCTCCCTGCGCCTGATTTGGTCGAGTTTGTCGAACGCGGCGAAATCGACACGCCGGAACTCAAAAAATATCTTCGCTCGATTTTGAATCCGTATCTCGGAAACATCGATGCGGTCGTTTTGGGGTGCACGCATTTCCCGTTTGCCAAAAGAGCGATCCAGCAAATCGTCGGAAACGACGTTTATGTCGTTGACGGCGGTGCCGGTGCGGCAAGGGAATTGAGACGTCTGCTTGAGGCCAAAAACGAGCGTCGGAAAGAGAATCGAATCGGGAAAATCGAATTTTTAAACAGCAATCCCGATCCGCAAGAAATTGAACTTTCAAAGAAACTTTTTGAATTGGATTAGAGGTTGAAAGTTATGAAATACGTCAGACAGGCAACTCTTGGTGATTTATCTGAAATCAGCGCAATTTTTGAAGATGCAAAAAAAGTTTTGTCAAACGACGGTTCTTCGCAATGGCAAAACGGTTCGCCGTCGATTGAAAATTTCAAAAAGGATATTGAAGACGGATGCTGCTATGTTTTGATCGTCGATGAAGAAGTCGCAGGGATGGCATCATTGATTGAAGGACCTGACAAAAATTATCAGCGAATCGATTCCGGAGAATGGAAAAACAAGTCTGATGATTATATTGCGATTCATCGTGTGGCCATCTCGAGCAAGTATCAAGGGATGCATCTGAACGATACGCTTTTTGCCTGTTTGCTGACGGTCATCGAAACCAAAGGCTTCAAGCACGTCAGAATCGATACTCATCCTAAAAATCAGCGTTTGCAGCATATCGCTGATAAATTCGGGTTCGAATATCGCGGCATAATTTATATTGAAGATGAGACGGTTGAGCCTGAAAGAAAGGCATACGAATTGGAACTTGGTTAATTGATAAAAGAGGGATAAAATGAAGAAAAAATACGATACGCTGCTGTTTGACGTTGACGACACTCTGCTTGATTTCGGTGCGGCTGAAACGCAGGCATTGGGAAAATTGTTCAATGATCTTGGCATTGAGCTTGATGCTGAAATCGAGGCAAGCTATAAATCGTACAACCAGAGCCTTTGGAAAAAACTCGAAGTCGGCTCGATTACGCGCAAACAGCTGCTTGCTACGCGTTTCCCGACTTTTTTCAAGAAGTACTTCTCACTTGACGTTGATGCGGACGTACTGACTCCGAAGTATATGAACTACCTTTCCATGGGACATGAAGAGGTTTGCGGTGCAAGACAGCTGTTGACGTCATTGAAGAATTCCGAGCACAAGCTGTACGTCGTATCAAACGGCAACCTCGATGTTCAGAATCGACGCTTGAGAGACTCTGGATTCGGAGACTACTTCGAACAGATATTCATCTCAGAGAAGATGGGCGTCAAAAAACCGGATAAGGAATTTTTTGACGTCGTCGAACGAAGCATTGAAGGATTCGTTCCGGAAAGAGCAGTCGTCATCGGTGATTCTTTAACGTCGGACATCAAAGGGGCAAACAACGCCGGCCTTGACAGCGTCTGGTTCAACCCGAACGGAAGCAGAAACGAAACGGAAAATAAGCCAACGTATGAAGTCAAAAATTTGAACGAAATCAACAAGCTCGTTTAAGAAATCAAGCCGGATCACGGCAACGGAAAAACGCATTGCGATAAAAAGCGGTGCGTTTTTTGCATTCATTCTATGTTCAATTATCTTGGCAAGCGCTTTATTTTATGCTAAAATTTCGTTGGTATCAATATAAAAGGAGAGTACGAATCATGATTAAAGCACTTGCCGTAGATATGGACGGAACGTTTTTGAATTCAAAAAAAGACTATAATCGACCGCTTTTTAAGAAGCTCTACGATGAAATGAAAGATTGCGGCATCAAGTTCATTGTTGCAAGCGGCAATCAATACGTGCAGCTTAAACGATCATTTCCTGAAATCTGCAATGAGATTTCATACGTTGCCGAAAACGGGAGCTGCGTCATGGAAGGCGAAAAAATTCTCTTTAAGAAGACTGTTTCTCGTGACGACGTGTTGTTCACTGCTTCCGTTTTAGATGAATATGACGATGTCAATTATGCCGCCTGCGGATTCAAATCGACTTATTATCTGAATCGGGCTGATGATCATTTTGAAAAGATTATGGATTTTTATTGTCCGGTCAACCAAAGACTCGATACTTTTGAAGAGATGCCAGAAGACGACATCTTTAAAATGACGCTTGAATGTTCGGCCGAAAAAACGGCTGAATATCTTGAAATCATGCAGAACAGTCTTGCGGGAAAACTTGAAGCAACCTCCAGCGGACACGGTTCGATCGATCTGATCATCCCTGGATGCCATAAAGCATATGGCTTAAAGAAACTGCTCAATTACTATAAGATCGATGCAAAAGATCTGATGGCTTGCGGTGACGGCGGAAACGATATTGAAATGCTTGCGCTTGCAGGTCACAGCTATGCGATGGCAAACGGTTCGGACGAAGTCAAAAGAGTTGCCAAATATCAAGCCGCAACAAATGACGAAGACGGTGTTTTGCATGCTTTGGCAAAAGAACTGAACATAGAAGAATAATTTAACAGAAACGAGGTTTTTTTATGAATCAGCATCCTGATTACGTTTTGAACAAGATAAACGGTCCCAAGGATTTGAAGAAGCTTTCCTTTGAAGAATTAAGCAAGCTTCCAGACGAGATGCGCCAGCTGGTTCTGGAAAAAGATGCCGCAATCGGCGGTCACGTCGGACCGAATCTTGGAATCATGGAAGTGACGACGTCCTTTCACTATGTGTTTGATGCCCCAAAAGACAAGATCGTGTTTGACGTTTCGCATCAATCATACGGACATAAGATGCTCACCGGAAGGAAAAACGCTTTTCTTGACCCGGACTGCTATAATGACGTTACTGGCTACACAAATCCTGATGAAAGCGAATATGATTGCTTTACCGTCGGACATACGTCAACTTCCGTCAGCTTGGCAACCGGACTTGCGCAAGGACGCGATCTGCTTTCGGGAAAAGAAAACATCGTTGCTATTATCGGTGACGGATCGCTCAGCGGCGGATTGGCGTTTGAAGGTTTCAACAATGCTTCCGTTTTAGACAGCAATCTGATTATCGTAATCAATGACAACCAGATGTCTATCGATGAAAACAAAGGCGGTTTTTATCGCACGCTAAAGGAACTTCGAGAGACGAATGGACAAAGTTCAAACAATATTTTTAAGGCAATGGGGTTTGAATATCGATATTTAGACGAAGGCAATGATTTAAAATCAGTAATCGAACTTTTCGAATCGGTCAAAGACGTCGATCATCCTGTCGTATTGCACGTCAATACGTTAAAGGGCAAGGGATACGAACCGGCCGAAAAGCACAAGATGGAATTTCACTGGCATACGCCTTGGAATCTTGCCACCGGAGAATCGGCAACTGTCGATGCGCCCAAAGGGATATGCCGACGTTGTTTTGGACGTTCTCGAAGAAGAACTGGCTGACAACGTGCCGCTGATGGCAATTAATGCGGCCATCCCCGGCGTATTTGGGTTGAAGAGCTTTGAAGCAAAGCATCCTGTAAACTATCTGGTTTGCAGCGAGCCTATGATCAGCTGTCGCATGACGTTGCTTTAAACGATTTGCCGGTGGTGATGCTTGTTTTTGGCGGAACGGCCAAAATGAATTCCAATACCCATTTAGGCATGTTTGACATTCCTTTTGTTTCAAGCGTCCCAAACGTTAAATATCTGATGCCTGCCAGTGAAGAAGAGCTACGGGGGATGCTTAAGTTTGCCATTAAACAAACGGAACATCCGATTGCGATCAGAATTCCAACTGGAGCTCTGAAACACGCTGAAGAACCGGATTTAAGCAGATTTAAATATCAGATCGTCAAGCAGGGGACCGATGTTGCAGTGCTTGCTTTGGGGCAATTTATCGATCTGGCAAAGCAAGCTTCAGAAAAGATGATTGAACTCGGAATCGATCCTACGATCATCAACCCGCTTTCAGTCACTGAATTTGACAGCGAAATGCTTGATGCGATTGCTGAAAAATACAGGGTTGTCATCACTTTGGAAGACGGAAGCCTCGACGGCGGATTCGGCCAAAAGATTGCGGCTTATTTCGGCGCAAAAAACATCAAAGTCATTGTCCTCGGAGCCAAAAAAGGTTTCCCAGACATGATTCCGACTGAAAAATTGCATGAAACGTACGGCCTTTTGCCTGAACAGATTGCTCATTCGGCACTGCAAGCTCTAAAAAATTAAATAATTTGTAAACCCCGGTGCTTTTAATAGTCATGGTTGATAAAACATGCTATGATTAAAAGGTATTCAAGCACAATGGGGGTGTAGTCTGATTTGCTAAAAAGAATGAGGATAAGGCACAAACTTGATAAAAGAGCAGAGCTTGGGGACGTCGTCAGAGATGGCGAAAAGACATACGTCGTAATCAACATCATAAAAGCTCATGTCTTTGTGGATGCCAACGGTGAAATTTCAGCAATTTATGATTGCTTATGTCAACGATATCGTTCGGAGAATCTGTCAGAGAAATTTGTGACGACGCAAACCGAGCTTCCATATGGGAGAGGGGAATGGGATGAAATTGCTGACGTCGGTAATATCATCTATGATACGGAAACCGGCATCTATGTTTCGATCGAACGGATTGCCGGGATAAGATTTGAAGGCGAGACGATGTACGTCACATACGAATTCTCCCCCGTTCCTGAGTGGAGCGACTATGAGATGGACGAAGCAGTTTTGAAATACAGACATCGGTTCATGCACCTTGTGCGTCATGACGAAAAAAGAACTCAGGAACAAAAGCCGTCATAAGAAATGAGAAAGGAAGCGCCTAAGGTCGACTTCCTTTTTTGATATCAAGTATTCAGAAATAATATCTGATTGCTTTAACTTTAGTGAAAATTCAAAAAATATCATGAGGATCCATGCTTTCCGCCGTTCTTAATAACCATTCTATCGACTATGTTGAGTTTCGTCATTCTCCCGTTCGGACGGTTGCCGAAACGCAACAGATCAAAAAGCTGATCAGCTAAACGGGATGGAAGAACCTTTTTTAACAGATTCCAAAAAAACAGACTTTCATTTTGGCTGTTCTTTCCGAAAACAAGCGTGTTCATTAATATGTTCTTTTAAGGTTTCAAGCAGTTTCTGCTGTAAAATGTTTGCAGCTGCGGCTCACGCGCTTGCAGACATCGTTGATTACAAACAAGAAGGAGCCGCCGTTTTGCCGATTCTTGCCAAAGAAGCACACGAAGACGTTGAATATGCGACCAATGTCGTTGTTTTGAGCACTTTGTCGTTTGTTGCAGTCGTTCCGATTCTGATGACTGTTTTACAATTCATTAGATCGTCAGACAGCGCTCTGTTTTTTGTTGAAAAAAACATTGTGATAGTTATATAATTGTATATACAAAAGAAAGAAGGGTGGCTGGGTTATTTGCGAACATATGAATTTGGAGATCGACACAAGCCGGTTGTTTTGCTTCTTCCGGGAACATGCTGCCATTGGAAAAACAACTTTTTCAATGTGATACCTTATCTTGAAAGATATTTTTACGTTGTCTGCATCTCATATGACGGGTTTGATGAAAATGAAGAAGCGACTTTCCCGACGATGCTTGAAGAGACGGAAAAAATCGAGTCGTATGTCAAAAAAAGATTTCAAGGTCACGTCTGCTGCATCTACGGATGTTCTTTAGGAGGTTCGCTTGTCGGATTGCTCGCGCAAAGGTATCAAATCAGCTTTGAGCACGGCATTTTAGGCAGCTCCGATCTTGATCAGGAAAAACCTTTGCATGCAAAAATTTCGTGCAGCATCGCAACGTTATTTTTGCATGCAGCCTTGCAAGGAAAATTCGATATGACTGCACGTCTGCTAAAAAAAGCGACCAAAAGCGACTACTTGGAAAAAATGCTTTCTTTTTTTGGAATCGACGGTGACAAAAAAGATTTCATCAGCAAAAAAAGCATCTACAACCAAGCATATTCAGATTTGATAACTTCATTGGAAGACCAAATTGAACAAAACGGACTGACGGTTCATTGTTTTTATGCGCAGAAAATGGGAAAAAAATACCTTGAACGATACAAGAAACATTTCAAAAGTCCGGACATCAGAAAACATTGCCTGAAGCATGAAGAGCTGCTTGCTTGTTATCCGAAACTATGGTCGGAAGAAGTAGCAAGATGCTGCGGATTTTAATCGGTGCAAGAATTTTTGGTCAGAAGTGCTTTTGACTTTTGTCAAAATCGTCTATACTGGAATTAAACACACTGATCAAGGAGGGCCATTTTTATGGCAAGTCAAGCATGTATCGAAAAATAGCATTAATCTCTGATATTCACGGAAACATGACCGCGTTTCAGGCAGTTTGTGACGATCTCAAAAAGCAGAAAATTAATGAAGTCTGGTTTTTAGGCGATATGTTCTCACCAGGACCAGGAGCGCTTGAGCAATGGAAACTCTTCAAATCGTTGGAACCTTCCGTCTGCGTTCGCGGAAACTGGGACGATCTGTTGGTCAACGGCTATAAAGGAAGGCTTTCGCTTGAAAAACCGAGTCGCGTTTTCTTTTCTCGGTTGGCCGAATTTATCGGGATGCAGCTTGGTTCGGCAATCATTGATGAAATCGAACATTGGCCTTTGCATCAGCTCATTGACGTCAATAATCTCAGGTTCAGCTGCGCCCATAATCTGCCGTTCCATAACTTTGGTCAAAAGCTTTATCCGACGTCTTCCCAGACAACGTTTGATGAAGTGCTTAAAGATACCAAAGCAGACGTTGCTCTTTATGCACACGTTCATCATCCGCTCATGCGTTATACGACTTCAGAACAACTTGTCATCAACCCGGGATCGGTCGGAGAACCTTTTTGTGACTGGCCTGGACTTCATGATGACCTGAGAGCTGAATACTGCATTTTAGAGTGCGATGAGCAGGGGATGCCGCAGGTTTCATTCAGAAAGGTTTCTTACGATCGTCAGCAAGAGATCAAGCGCGCTGAAAAAGCAGGACTTCCATACCTTGATTTGTACTCCGATCAGCTTTATTCAGGCATCGTTCATACTCACGATCATGATCTGTTGGAAAAAATCAACGAAGAACGAGGCTATTTGAAGGATGTTCTTAAATATATTGAAAAATTGAAGTGAAGTTTTGATATTTTCAAAAAAAATTAGGCCTTTTGGTGAATTTTTCAAAAAGGCCTTTTTTTAGTGTTATGATTTAGACATGAAGAAGGAAGGGAGATTAAAAATGACTGTCGAAAACACTCAAGCCGTTGATCAATCTGCATACTTGCAAGTTTTGAATCAGGCAAACGCAGGCACTCAAGCAACGCAGGCGCAGCAGTTTTCAAATACTCTGAAGAAGATTCAGGTTAAATATGGCGACACCGTTTCGGAACTTGCTGAACAGTATGGGACGACGACTGACGCGATCGTTCAGGCCAATAATCTTCGCGATCCGAACTTCATTTTGGCCGGGCAGAATCTCGTTATTCCTGCCAAGGGCCAATCGGTTCAGGCTGTTTCCCAGGCTCAGACCGTCGAATCAACGGGTAGTTCATCGACATCTGAGTCTGAGGTTTCTGCAGTCGGAACTGGTGAGAGTTCTGCTGAAGCTTCCGCACGTGCATGGATCGTTCAAAGAGAATCCGGCGGTGATTATAATGCACGCAACGGTAAATACATAGGCAAGTATCAATTGGACAAAAGTTACCTTAACGGTGACTATTCGCCGGCAAATCAGGAAAAAACCGCTGAAAGATACGTCAAGCAGCGGTATGGTTCCTGGGTAAATGCTCAAAAGCACTGGCAAACGCATAATTGGTATTAATGCGGCAAATTCTTAAACATTTCTCTGCTCATACGGGACCGTTGACGTTATCGATCGTCAGCGGTCCTTTTGTGCTAGAATAATATTTGTTCAATAACAAGAGAAAAGGGTGGCTGCAATGGAAGACAGAAGCGAAAGCGTTGAATTGACAAATATGTGCATGATTCAGAACGGCACAAAAATTTTGGTTGAAGATCGCAAAAATAAGACGTGGGCGGGCGTGACGTTTCCAGGAGGGCATATCGAACCTGGCGAATCGTTTAATCATGCGATGATTCGAGAAATTTTTGAAGAAACGGGACTCAAGATAAAGCATCCATTGTTGTGCGGAATCAAACAATTTCCAAGAAAAGACAATAAGCGCTATATTGTTTTGCTGTACAAGGCAAATGACTTTGAAGGACAAATCAAAAGCTCAAAAGAAGGGGAGATCTTTTGGATCGAACGAACAGATTTAAGAAATTATTCATTGCCGGAAAACTTTGCTGAGATGCTGCAGATTTTTGAGAATAATCAGTTATCCGAAATCGATTATCATCCCGTTGGTTCCGATTATTCAGGCGAATGGATTACTGAAACATATTAATTCATGAAAACGTCAGTTCGTAAAAAAGAAAATAAAAAAGATGATTACAGAAATCATCTTTTTTTGATAATTAAAAAAAGCATTGAAACAAAGTATATGCTCCCGCGACAAGACACGCCAAACCGCCAACGATGGTAACGGCTTTGACTTCACCGGGAGTATCTTCCCAAGAATCACGCCGGTCTTTTCCGGATAAAATTTCAGTATGCTTGAGGACAAGCATCAAAAATCCGGCAATCAGCAAAGCGATTGCCAAAATGCAGTATCCGGCCTTTGTAATTATAGCAATATGAAACGATGATCCGATTGAAGCAGCCAAAACGCTGCAGATGACTGTTAAAGCAAATATGATTCGTTGATTCATCTAAAAACCTCCAATATGACCGCAATACTAATATTACAGTGTTTTAAGCCAAGATTCAAGAAAGTTCGCTGAAAACCATGATGAACGCCAACGTATTCTCGAATCGTTTCAGCAGCTGATGCTAATTTTTGAAACGTTGAATCAATCATTTTTTGTTTAAAGATTCAGATTGTCGCCATAACATATTGTATTATTAAATGCTTAATTGCACATACTATTCAAAAAACTTGAATCAAGCTTCCAAAAATACGTTTTGCCTGAGGGGGAGACCTCTAATGATTCATTTTTATCTTCTAGTTTACATAATATACATTATATAAAGTAGTGCTTAAAAGCGCGCCCTAGAGCCATTTTGGATTTTGCGCTGAATTTTTTAAAATAAAAACCGCATGCTCTTTTGCATGCGGTTATTTCTTAGTCAGCTCTTTGATACGAATTGATCAAATCGTGTTTGCCGTTCCAAAAAGGAACTTTGACGACGCCGAGAATTTTCTTTCTTGGAACGAATCCGTAATAGCGACTATCGTTTGAAACGCTTCGATTATCTCCCAAAACGAAATATTTTCCCTTGGGAACTTTGAATGTGCTTCCGGTTCCTAAAACAACGCCCTTTGCTTTGGGTAAATTAGCAGCAACCTTTAAAGTTCCGTCAGCTTGCTGCTGTGACGTGATGTAGCCTTGCGATCTGAATTTTCCGTTAACAAAAAGTTGACCGTTATCACGATATTCAACGGTGTCTCCGGGCAAAGCAATCACCCTTTTGACGTATTTGGTGTCTTTTGTCAAGCCAGTGTTGTTTTGATCGACTCCGTACGCATCAAAGACAACTACCGAATCACGCTTTATCTTTGCCTTATGCAGCATCAAAACGCGTTCATTATTCTGAAGGTTCGGATACATTGATGTACCGTCAACTTTTACGACTGAAACAAAGAACGTTTTAATGACGGCCGCAATCAAAAAACCGACAAGAATCGGAATAACCCAACTTAAAATATTTTTAACAGCTTTCAAGTAATATTTCCTCACAAATCTTTAAATTTCTGATTCACATACAAGTGATTCAGATACAGTGCAAAAATTGCGGCAAATAAGAGCTCATATAAAAGGAATACAGAACTTTCGCCATATACGAACGGCATGAATATTACGATCAAATCCAGTCCGATTCGCACGAAGAATCGCGGATAATCAAAGTGAATCATATTGCTGAACAAGCTGATGATTCCAACGAAAGCTATCAGCAACGCAATTAAAATTAAAAACGTGAACAGAATTTTAGCATCATCCGCATATCGTTCGGCAGCTTCAAAAGACCTTCCGGGACGCCTGAGAATTGCTACTATCAATCTGAAATACCATGTGCTGAGAATATAGACAACACCTAATATGCCGATGATGATATTCATCCATATGTTAAAAGCCTCGCGCTTCATGTTCCGGCCCCCTAAAATTAGTTAATTCCACAAATTGATTATAGTATATAATCGGCTTTATTAAATCATCTAGCAGCAATAATTTGCTATTTTTAAGCGTTTCTTAACTTATCTGCGAGGCCTAATAGATATTCATGACTTGCTACTTGTTCTGACGCATCCCTTTGATCCTTCAAAATAATCTCATAGATGCTCGTTGCATCGTCGTTCATCAACGGCAAAGCCTTTTCCCAATCAATCTTTCCTTTTCCAAGAGGCAGACTGTCATGCGTTTCTCCCATTGAATCAACCAAGTGGTAATGAACGACATGTTCTTTTAAACGTTTCATCGAGGCCAGCAGCTTTTCGTTGCTGCCTTGATTTTTGATAAAGCAATGCGAGGTGTCGAAGGCCAAGCGATATCCCTTTTCAAAAATATAAAGGTCTTCTTTTTCATCACCGTAATAAAAAATCGGCGAAATCGAATTCTCAAACATAATGTGATTTTTGCCAAGATCTGCAAACGAGTCAATACGTCGATAAGCTTGTTCTCTTGCTTGATCGACTCCTCCCCACATATTGATATAACTTTGGGTCTGGCGTGAATAAGATCCGTGAACGAGCAGCTGAGCATCATAATCAAATGCGAGCTGCAGCAAATCGTTCGTGCTTTTATCGATAAAATTATAAAGGTCGCGGCATTTATCGAAAGGTGCGATCAATTCCGTAAACTGGCCATGGAATCGCATCGGGTGATGCATCACGATCTTTTGTACGCCCTTGCTTTTGATCCATTCAAAATCATATCTGAAACGTTTAAGTCCGTCCTCCGTAAAATCATTTTCAGAAGTATAAAATTCGAAAACATCCGGTTTGTAACGAAGTCTGTCTTCAATTTGTTCTGAATCAGTGCTTGCTTTTAACCCTAGTTGAATTTTCAAAATGTCACCAGCTTTCACAAAATTAAAGAGCTGAGATTGATCCCAGCTCCTTTTCGTATTGCGTTATTTGTAAATATCTTCCATCCATCCGAGTGCGAGAGCTTTTTCTCCGAGATGCGTTCCGATAACAGGACCGAAGTAGCTGATATCGATTGGACAATCGGGATGATTCTTGGCTAATTTGTCTCTCCATGCAAGAGCAGCAGCTTCATCATTTCCATGGAAGATGATTAAACGCAAAGGATAATCCATCCCTTTGATACGTTCGTCAAACAAATCTTCTGCACGTTTTAAAGCTCTCTTAGAGGAACGAACTTTTTCAAAAGCCACAATTTTATCCGATTTATCGTCAAAAGTTAAAAGCGGTTTAATTCTCAAAACGCTTCCGATAAATGCAGAGGCATTTGAAAGACGCCCTCCTCGAACGAGATTTTGCAGATCATCAACGATAAAGATTTCGTCAATCGTATCGCGCACATGATCGAGACGTTTGAGGATATCGTCCAAATCTGCTCCGTTTTGAGCCATGCGAGACGCTTCGATGGCTAAATACCCCATCAAAAGAACCGTAATTTTTGAATCATAGGGAATAAGATTGATTCGATCGGAAACGGCATCCTTGACCGTTGTTTCAAGCGTTCTGATGAATCCGGAAATAGTTCCGGCAAGATGGATGCTGATAACGGTATCGTATCCTTCGTCCGCTAATGACTCATACAGCTCAACCAATTCTCCGACCGGAGGCTGCGAAGTTGTCGGGAACTTCTCGCAAGTACGCAATTTTTCATAAAATTCTTCAGTTGTGATGTCGATGCCCTCGTTATAAACTTTGTCATCGATAATAAAAGGAATCGGAACAACGCGAATATTATATTTTTCCACCTGTTCTTTGTTAAGATAGGCTGTACTGTCGGTTACAACAGCGATTTTCATTTAACTACACCTACTTTAATTTATTATTGCAAACTTAATGATACCACATAAACGAGCCGATGACTAGAAAGCCGGAATATGTTTCGCAACGGCATAAAAAAAGAGCAGCCTTCTATATTTTGATTGGTTGCAACAACCTCATCTGCTTTAACGTTTGTGCTGCCCCTGTCAATGCTAAGCCGCGACAACTTTTTTCATCTGATGTCTCCTTTTCTTTTAGACTTTGACGTTTTTTTTGCCATATCTCGCAAAAAAAGTTAGAATATTAAGGAATGCTTTTAAGGAGGAATGTGAAATGGCTTTTGACGGTCTTTTTACTCGAGCAATGGTCAAAGAACTTGCTGATTGCCTGGTTGGCGGTCGAGTTGCAAAAATTTCTGCTCCGTATCAAAACGAAGTTATTTTGACGATTCGCAATCAAAGAAAAAACTATCCTTTGCTGCTTTCAGCGCATCCCACGTATGCACGAACTCAAATTACCGAAATTCCGTATTCCAATCCGCAGACACCGACGAATTTCACGATGGTTCTCAGAAAATATCTGGAAAGCGCCAAACTTTCATTTGTCGAACAATTTGAAAATGACCGAGTAATCAACTTCGGGTTCGTTACGAGAAACGAACTCGGAGACAAACTGCCGCTTCTTTTAAGTCTTGAGATTATGGGACGCTATAGCAATTTGATCTTGGTCGATCAGGAAACGGGAAAAATCATCGATACAGTCAAGCACGTATCAATGGATCAAAACAGGTATCGAACGCTTTTGCCGCAAGCAACGTATCGTTTGCCGCCTTCCCAGGGAAAAATCAATCCCTTCAAAGACGAATCGAAAGCATATTTGGAACTTCTGAGAAAGTTCCCTAATCGAGAAGTTCTGGCCAAAAACATCGTCAAAACGTATCAGGGCTTTTCAAGAGAAAGCGCGTTGATTTTGGCGGACCGCCTTCATGAAACAAAGGAGCTTGATGATGCCTTCGCTGCATTTTTAAGAGAAACCAATAATCCGCATCCGACGATTTTGGAAACCGACAAGGGCCTTGATTTTACGTGTTTCAAAGCATCGGCCGAGCATGTCGCGACCTTTGAAACGCTGAGTTTGATGATTGATGCATATTATCGCGAAAAAGCTACGAGAGATCGCGTCATGTCGCAAGGTTCAAAGCTGATTCACGTCATCAAAAACGATCTGTCGCGAAACAGAAAAAAACTCGTCAAGCTTGAAAAAGAACTCAAGGCAACGGAAAACGCTGACGAATATCGCATCAAGGGCGAACTGTTAACGACCTATCTTTATCAGATCACCCGCGGAATGACCGAGGTCACGCTCAATAATTATTACGATCATGAAAAACCGGTAAAGATTTCCTTGTCGAATCAGCTTTCACCGTCCGCAAATGCGCAAAAATATTTCAAGCGTTATCAAAAACTTAAAAATGCCGTTTCTTTCGTTACGAGGCAAATCGATTTGACGAAAAAAGAAATTGATTATCTCGAAACGATTCAGGCTCAGATTGAACTCGCTGAACCTAAAGATTTGCAAGACATCGAACTTGAGCTTGAAAAAGGCGGCTACCTTGAAACAAAGAACAAAGCAAAAAAGAAGCCTCGTCAGTCAAAAAGCAAGCCTGAAACTTTTGTTGCATTGGACGGAACGGAAATATCGGTCGGAAAAAACAATTACCAAAATGATCGTTTGACCCTGAAAACTGCCAAAAAGGATTATTATTGGCTGCACGTCAAAAACGTTCCCGGCTCTCACGTCATCGTCAATTCGGATTCTCCAAGCGACGAAACGTTGACCGAAGCGGCAATCATCGCTGCTTATTATTCAAAATCCAGAGCATCGGCCAATGTGGCGGTTGACTTTGTACAAGTCAAAAAAATCAGAAAACCAAACGGCGCAAAGCCCGGGTTCGTTATCTACGAAGGTCAAAAAACGCTTTATGTCACGCCTGACAAAGAACTTATCGAAAAATTGAAGCATGCAAAGTAAAAAAGCTTGAAGCTACGAACGTGGCCTCAAGCTTTTTTGATTTATTCATCTTCTGAATCATTTTCCTGACGGACGATCGTGACCAGACAAGGATTACCTTGAGAATCCGTGTCAAGCACGAACGATCCGTTTGAATAGCGATCGCATGACGGATGATCCGAAACGCTGAGTTCGATTTTTTCGCCTGCAGTCGTTTCGATAATCAGTTTGTCCGTTTCGATAACCGGCTTGGCAAAGAAGATTCGGTGCGGGTTGCGCTTCAATTCGCGCAAAATCTGAACACCGCGTCTGGCCCTTGAATTTTCCGGAATTTTATCGACCTTCATCTTCTTGAAAGCTCCGCGTTGGGTCACGATGGCGACCTCATCATGTTCACTTACCAAAGAAACGCTGATCAAGAAGTCGTCTCTCAAATCCATGCACTTGACACCGCTTGTCCTTGCGCCCGTGGTTGGCACTTCATTCAACAAATAGCGCAGTCCGTACCCGGCATGTGTTGTACAAAAGACTTGCAGATCTTCGTTTTCCGTCTCAACAAATTCGGCCATGATGACTTCGTCAGTATCAGTTTTAAGTTTGATGAACGTCTGTGCCCGCGATCTGTACGTTCGTCCCGGTTTGAGATCTTTAAGCAGCGTCTGCTTGATCATGCCTTCTTTTGTGGCAAAAACAAATGCTCCTTCTTTTTCAAGACTGTCAAACGTAAAGGCTTCGATAACGCGTTCATCATCGCTTAAACCGACCGTTTGGCTCAAATGCTCACCGGTATCCTTCCAGCGCGAATCAACGATGTCATGAATCGGTCGATAAATGACGTTTCCCTTATTGGTAAACATCAGCAAATGATCCAAAGTATTGGCGACTTTCATCAAAATGACGACGTCTTCTTCTTTCAGGCCGTTGTCGCTTTCATCCGAAGCTTTGAACGAGCGCAGCGAAGAGCGTTTTACGTATCCGTCGCGCGACACGAGCAGCATGACGTCTTCTTGAGCGACCATGACTTCGGTGTCGATTTTGAGTTCCTCAATTTCAGCCCTGATTTCAGTCAGGCGCGGCGTTCCGTATTTTTTGTCAATGGTCTTGAGCTCTTTTTTGATTACTTTGTCAAGTTCTTTGCCGTTATTTAGAATCTTGGTATATTCGACAATTTTACGTTCAAGGTCCTCGGCTTCGTTTTGCAATGCGGTAACGTCGGTATTCGTCAAACGATAAAGCTGCAGGGAAACGATGGCCTCAGCTTGCTTTTCGGTAAAATCAAACGATGAGACCAAGTTGGCTTTTGCATCCTTTTTATTTTTTGATGCGCGGATAGTCTTGATGACGTCATCCAAAATCGACAGCGCCTTGATCAGACCGTCAACGATATGTTTGCGCTCTTTGGCCTTGTTAAGGTCAAATTCAGTGCGTTTTGTCACCACGATGCGCTGATGTTCAAGGTATGATTCGAGAATTTTCTTCAAGCCGACATGTTTCGGACATTTGTGATCGATTGCAACCATATTGAAATTGTATGAAATCTGCAAATCGGTATTTTTAAACAAATAATTCAAAATGCCCTGTGCGTTTGCGTCCTTTTTAAGTTCGACGACGATGCGAAGTCCTTCGCGATCGCTTTCGTCTCTGACCTCGGCGATTCCTTCTGCTTTCTTTTGCAGCCTGATTTCGTCAATTTTCTTGACCAGCAAAGCCTTGTTGACTTCATAAGGAATTTCTTCGATTACGATCTGATGCTTTGCGCCGCGAACGTCTTCAATTTGCGTCCTGGCCCTCAGCATTGCTTTGCCGCGTCCCGTTTCATAAGCTTTTTTGATACCGTCCAAGCCGAGCATGATTCCGCCCGTCGGGAAGTCGGGTCCCTTGATGAATTTCATGAGATCGTCCAATTCGGCTTCAGGATGATCCATCAGATAAATCGTTGCCTGAATTGTTTCGGAAAGGTTGTGCGTCGGAATCTCCGTCGCATATCCCGCAGAAATTCCCGTTGCTCCGTTAACCAACAGATTTGGAAATCGTGCCGGCAAAACGGTCGGTTCAAATTCGGTATCATCGAAGTTCGGAACCATTTCAACCGTTTTTTTGTCGATGTCTTTCAGCATCTCAGCCGCAATTTCTGACAGGCGCGCTTCCGTGTAGCGCATGGCAGCCGGAGGATCGCCATCCATGGAACCGTTGTTGCCGTGCATTTCGATCAAAGGCTCACGCAGTTTCCAATATTGGCTCAAACGAACCATCGCTTCGTAAATTGAACTGTCGCCGTGCGGATGATAATTGCCCATGACGTTTCCGACTGATTTGGCCGATTTCCTGAACGGCTTGTCAAACGTGTTGCCGTCTTCGTTCATGGCAAACAGGATGCGGCGCTGAACCGGCTTTAAACCGTCGCGAATGTCAGGAAGGGCGCGTTCCTGAATAATATATTTGGAATAGCGTCCGAAACGTTCGCCCATTACGGCTTCAAGCGATAATTCCTGAATATTTGAATGTGTTTCCGTCAAAAATAGCCCTCCCGTTCCTAAATGTTTTCATCCAAGTCGTCATCGAACAGTGACAGACTCTTTTGTGCAATTTCCTGATCTTCTTTGTTTGAGGCATCCCCATGAGCAGATGTGGCAACGGCAGTATCAAGCAGGCTCCCGTCTTCTTCAAGCGTAAATTTAACGTTTTTTTCAATCCATTTTCGTCTTGGCTCAACACGGTCTCCCATCAGAGTTGAAACGCGTTTTTCGGCCAATGCATCGTCCTCAATTTTGACTCTGACCAAAGTTCTCGTTTCAGGATTCATAGTTGTTTCCCAAAGCTGATCGGCGTTCATCTCGCCCAACCCTTTGAAGCGTTGAAGCGTAAAGCCTTTTCCGATTTCTTTTTCGGCCGTTTTAAGTTCTGCATCGGTCCAGGCATACTTGACGACGGTCTTCTTTTTAACCGTTTTTTGAAGCTTGTACAACGGCGGAAGCGCAATGTAGACTCTTCCGGCATTGATCATCGGTCGCATGTATTTATAAAAAAACGTCAAAAGCAACGTTTGAATATGCGCGCCATCGGTATCCGCATCGGTCATGATAATGACCTTGTCATAATTTGCGTCCTCGATGTTGAACTCGGTCCCGACTCCGGCACCGATCGTATAAATCATGGTATTGATTTCTTCATTTTTGACGATGTCTTGAAGTTTCGCCTTTTCCGTGTTCAAAACCTTGCCGCGCAACGGCAAAATTGCCTGAAACTTGCGATCACGTCCCTGTTTGGCAGATCCGCCGGCAGAATCCCCTTCGACTAAGAAAAGCTCGTTTTTCTTGGCATTCTTTGATTGAGCCGGTGTCAGCTTGCCTGAAAGGAGTCGCTCTTTTTTGTGGCGTTTCTTGCCGTTTCGGCTTTCATCGCGCGCTTTTCTGGCCGCTTCTCTTGCTTCTCTTGCCTTTAGCGATTTGCGCACGAGCTCTTTGGCAAAATCGCCGTTTTCCATCAAGTAGTATCCAAGCTGTTCATTGACAATTCCGTCAACGGCGGTTCTTGCTTCCGGTGTTCCGAGCTTGCCCTTTGTCTGTCCTTCGAATTGAAGAAGTTCTTCTGGAATTCTGACGGAAACCACGCAGGCCAAACCTTCTCTGACGTCGCTTCCTTCGAGGTTTTTGTCTTTTGACTTAATCAGATCGACCTTTCTTGCGTATTCGTTGAAAGCTTTGGTCCAAGCGGATTTCATTCCTACTTCGTGCGTGCCGCCGTCTTTTGTGCGCACGTTGTTGACAAATGACATGATCGTTTCAGAATAGCCGTCATTATACTGTGCGGCAACTTCGACTTCGATGCCGTCTTTTTTACCTTCAAAGTACATGACGTTTCCAAGCGTGTCTTTTTCTTCATTAAGGTAGGAAACAAATTCCTGAATCCCGTTTTCAAATAAGAAGACGTCCTGGTCATCGTTTCTTTCATCGGTCAAAACAATTTTAACGCCTTTCAAGAGGAATGACGATTCGCGCAAGCGTTCAGCCAGCGTGTCATAATTAAAATGCGTTGTCGAGAAAATCTTCTTGTCAGGTTTAAACGTGACGGTCGTTCCGCTTTGCTTTTTGGTTTTACCGATTTTCCGCAAAGTTCCAACGGGATGTCCGCCATCAACAAAGTCTTCTTCGTATTCAATCCCGTCACGAACGGTATTTACGGTCAATTTTTCAGATAAGGCATTGACGACGGAAGCACCGACCCCGTGAAGTCCACCTGAGGTTTTATATCCGCCTTGTCCGAATTTTCCACCGGCATGAAGCACCGTATAAATGACTTCAACGGTCGGAATCCCCATCGCATGAATTCCGACGGGAAGACCTCGACCGTTGTCGACAACCGTAATCGAATCATCTTTGTGAATCGTCACGTCAATTTCTTTTCCAAATCCAGAGAGTGCCTCATCAACCGCATTATCAACGATTTCGTAGACTAAATGATGCAACCCTTTGGCATCAGTCGAACCAATGTACATCCCCGGTCTTTTTCTGACAGCTTCAAGTCCTTTCAGGACCTGAATGGAATCATCGCTATAATTTTCAGTACCCATAAATTCGACCCTTTCTAAAAATTTGTAACTATTTTATTCTAACTCAAAAATAAAAGCTTTGGCAAGTGGAACAGCGAACTTAAATTCGCCAAATTGAAAGTAAATTTGCGCAAAGACGGTCTTTGGGGTTAAAATAATGTCTGTACTAGAAGGAGGAGTTTCTTTTGGATTCAAATACTCTGAAAATCATTGCGATGTGCGTCATCGGCTATTTGCTCGGTTCGATTCCTTCCGGCGTTTGGATCGGCAAATTAATGTACGGCAAGGACGTTCGCGATTACGGCAGCGGAAATATGGGTACGACCAACACGTTTCGCGTGCTTGGAAAAAAGGCAGGAATCATCGTTTTGGTGATGGACATGTTCAAGGGAACTTTAACGGCTCTGCTTCCGATGATGTTTGGCATGCATGTCAACGCTTTGCTGATCGGTCTTTCGGCAATCATCGGCCACGTCTTTCCGATCTTTGCCGGATTCAAAGGCGGAAAAGCCGTTGCGACGAGCGTCGGCGTGCTTTTGGTCTATAATCCGGAGTTCTTTTTGATTGCCTGGGTCATTTTCCTGATCACGCTTTATGTTTCAAGCATGGTAAGCGTTGCAAGCATGGTCGGCTTTACGCTGATTACGGTCGTTTCGCTGTTTTATAACGATCCGATTTTGACGATTGTTGCTCTTGCCTTGACGATTTTCATTTTTCTCCGTCATTGGGGCAACATCGAACGCATCAAAAACGGAACGGAAAACATGGTCCATTTCGGCTTGCTTTACAGAAAAAAACAAAAAGAAAACAAATGAGGATGGTAGAAAAGTCCAGTTTTACTTTTGAATTAAACGAAAAACCGAACGAAGGCGGTCAATTTGCGACTGACTTCGTCCGGCTTTTTTAATTTCCAATGCATAAAAACTACTTTTTCAATCAGCAGGACTGCTCAACCAATCTATCCAAGATCTCACTCAGATTTACGGACAAACGGCCGTTTTGGACCATTTTGTCCGTAATCAGCATTTTTGGAACAGTCCGTTTATGGACGCGTGCCATTTTCATCGGTGTGTCCGTAACTGACAGCGATTTTGCCAAAGGAAGCGACTGCTAAATCAAGCTCATTTAATTTTGGGACTTATTACTCCGCTATAGCATGCAATCGTCATGCATACGCAAAAAACCGGATGAGATTTGCAATTAATTGCAAATCATCCGGTTTTTCAATTTGAGGCAGAGTTTTTTTCAGCCTTATTCGATCGCTATCTTGAATGAAGCATTGAACGTTTCATTCGGAGCAAGCGTTTTGATTCCGTATTTTTTTCTGAAATCCTGCGTCGTATCGGCAGTATCGGCAATGCTCCACCAAGGCTCAAGGCAGACATACTGTCCGTCTTTCGGGTAGCACGACCAAATGCCCAAGGCAAGCGTATCGTCCGACGTCATTTTCACTTGATGATTATGCTTTTTGCTCTTTAAGACCACTTCAACGGGTGCTCCGTCATTGCAAAAAACGATTGCGTCATTGCTGAAAGTTTCTCTTGAGACGTTGATTTCAAAGAGGTCTTTTTCTGTGGCTTTATCCAAATCGAATAACCCCTCTGCATTTAACGGCAAAAAGCGGCGTGATTTTTGCCCCGTAATTTCAACGACGTAATCATCATATTCATCACCGACTTGAAGCTGCGTTGAAAATGCCGGATGGGCACCGATCCCGAAAGGCATTTCCTGACTGTTGGGATTTTCGACCGTATATGCGGTTTCAATGGTGTTTTCAAACAACGTATAGGCGATCTTTAAAACAAATTCGAACGGATAGGCTTTTTTTGTCTCCGAATCTGATTTTAAAACGAAAACAGCCCTTGTCTGCTGCTTTTCTTCAACCTCAAAGTCCATGTCGCGAGCAAATCCGTGCTGATGCATGGAATAGCGCTTGCCGTCGATGAAGTATTCGTCGTTTTTTAATTTTCCGACCGTTGGGAACAACACGGGCGCATGTCTGCCCCAATATTTTGCATCCCCGCTCCAAAGATAATTTGCGCCTGTTTTTTTCAAAATAATTTCCGAAAGCTCTGCACCATGTTCATTGATGCAGACTCTGATATGTTCGTTTTCAAGCATGACGGTCATTTGTCAAAATCCCCCTTCTACAGAATATATTGGCTGAGATCCCTGTCGTCAACGATCGAGCCGACCTTGTCTTCAACATAGGCTTCAGTAATCGTGATTTCGCCCATATGCATGTCCGGTCCTTCAAACAGCAAATCTTCAAGCAGTTTTTCAAGAATCGTGTGAAGACGTCTGGCACCGATATTTTCGGTTTCGTGATTTACTTTGCATGCAATCTCAGCAATTTTTTCGATTGCCTCTTTCGTAAACGTTACGGAAACGTTGTCCGTGCCGATCAAAGCAATATACTGCTTGACGAGCGCGTTTTTCGGTTCCGTCAAGATTCTGACGAAATCTTCTTTTTGCAAATCGTCAAGCTCGACTCTGATCGGGAATCTTCCTTGAAGTTCCGCAATCAGATCGCTTGGCTTTGATTCTGCAAATGCACCGGAAGCAATGAATAAAATATGATCCGTTTTGATCATGCCGTATTTTGTTTTGATTGAAGACCCTTCGACGATCGGCAAGATGTCCCGCTGAACCCCTTCGCGTGAAACCTCGCCGGAGTTTTGCTTTGATTTGGAAGTAATCTTGTCGATTTCATCGATAAAGATAATGCCGGTATTTTCGGCGCGATTGATGGCAGCATCGGCAATGTCCCATGAGTTGACGAGCTTGGCTGATTCTTCGCGAACCAAAATTTCGCGTGCTTCTTTAACGGTTACCGTTCTGGTGATCTTTTTTTTCGGCGTGATCTGGGCAAGCGCGTCTGAAAGGTCGACGCCCATTTGGCCGAGCATTCCGTCGGCTGCTCCGGACGGAGAGCTTGGCTCATCCATCTGGAGCGTGATTTCTTCATTTTCAAGATATCCTTGACGAAGCTTTTCGGCAACCGACATGCGCTTGTCTGCAATCTCATCGGTTACGTCTTCAGGTTCTTCCTGCTGATTGAAGAGGTTTGCGTAATTTCCGCTTTGAAGATCGCTCATCATCTTTGAAAATGCTTGCTGCTGCGACATTTTTTCCTGTTTCTTCTGAGCGGGAACGAGAAGTTTAACCAACCGTTTGTCAGCTTTTGCGACGGCTTCTGCACGAACGTTTTTGAACATTTCGTCTTCTTCCATCTTGTAAGAAACTTCAACCAGATCACGAACCATCGATTCGACGTCGCGACCAACGTAGCCGACTTCCGTGAATTTTGTAGCTTCGACCTTGATAAACGGTGCATCGACGATTTTGGCCAGACGTCTGGCTATTTCAGTCTTTCCGACACCTGTGGGTCCGATCATCATCATATTTTTTGGCGTGATTTCCTCTTGCATGTCCTCAGAAAGCTGCATCCTGCGGTAGCGGTTGCGTAAAGCGATCGCAACGGCCTTTTTGGCTTTTGCTTGTCCAACGACGTACTTGTCGAGTTCGGCTACGATTTCTTTTGGAGTTTTTTCATGTCCTGTCAAATCCAGTCCCCCCTTAAAGTTCTTCGCAAATAATATTGTGATTCGTGAAAATATCAATGTCGCCGGCAATTCCGATTGCGGCCTTGGCAATTTCGGCTGCCGACATGCCATCAGCATATTTCGTCATGGCTTTTGCAGCGGCCAAAGCGTAGTTTCCGCCCGACCCGATTGCCAAAACGTCGTCGTCGGGTTCGATTACTTCGCCCGATCCGGAAACAAGCAGCAGATTCTTGGCATCCATCACGATCAGCAATGCCTCCAGTTTCTGCAATGCTTGATCGCTGCGCCATTCTTGTGCCAGTTCAACCGCGGCCCTTTGCAGATTGCCGCTGTATTGATTGAGTTTTTTCTCAAAACGATCTTCCAAATTGAAAGCATCAGCCACGGATCCGGCAAAGCCGACGACGACTTTGCCGTCATAAATCTTGCGAACCTTGTGGGCCGTCCCTTTCATGATAACTTTTTCGCCCATCGTAACTTGTCCGTCGCCTGCCATGGCCGTTTTGCCATTGTGGCGAACCGCACAAATCGTTGTAGCATGAAATGAAATTGCCATTCTAATTCCTCCAACAAAAATGTAATTTTATGCACGCGGGAAAAATTTTCGGTAGTCCCGCTTAAGATGTTCAGGCGTAACGTGCGTGTATATTTGAGTCGTTGAAATGCTGCTGTGTCCCAAAAGCTCTTGAACCGAACGAAGATCAGCCCCGTTCGCAAGCATGTGCGTCGCAAACGTATGCCTGAGCTCATGGGGATGGATCGTCGTTGTCAAACTGCTTTTTTCAACAATTTTGTCCAGAATGTAGCTGACCCCGGCAGGCGTCAGCTGATCGCCGTAATGGTTTACGAAAACAAAGTCATGTTTCTTTTGATATTTTTCCATGACCGGCGTGCGCATTTTTTCAAAGTAAGCCTTCAACGCATTATCGAGATAGCTTCCAAACTGAACGTAGCGGTCCTTTTTGCCTTTCCCGTGAACAAGAATCGAACGCATCGGAAAATCAATATCCTGCATCTTCAAACCGACGCATTCGCTGACGCGCATTCCCGTTGAATACAAGTTCTCAAGCAGTGCATTATCGCGAACGGTCAAAGGATCGTCCCCGCAAACGGCTTGAAACAGCGCATTCATTTCTTTTTCGTAAAAAAAATGCGGCAGTCGTCTCGGATGTCGTCTCAAGGAAACGTATGCAAAAGGATCCTGATCGGCTTTATCGTTTCTGACAAGAAAACGGTAAAAGGCACGCAAACTTGAGATCTTGCGCGAAACGGTCGTCGTCTTGAGTTCTCTGTCATAAAGCCAGCTCATATACGCATGGACATCGATATTATTGATGTCCTTGAACGATTTCAAACCTCCGCTTTCATCAAGGAAACGGCAGAATTCGTTCAAGTCCTCAAAATACGAGGTAATCGTTGCCTCGGAGTACTGTCGCTCAACTTTGAGATATTGCTTAAATTGTTCAAGCCATTCTTTTTCCAAGGCTGACACCCCCTCATTTCATTTTCCTTCACAAAGCATATTAAGTCAAGGTCAGGCGATGCTTTGTGCCAAGTCTTAAGCAAATTTGAATTTTCTCTTGAAAATTCAAATATTTTGTCCTATCATTGTTTTTAAGTATTAACGACTTTTTTATTTGCGCAGATAAAAGTCTAAAATACATTTATTTTTAGACGCATTAAAGTATTTGATACTTAAACGGAGTAAAAAAAGCTTATGAGGTGAATTAATTATCATGGATGCTACACAAAACAAAAGCAATCTCAATCCCTTTTCAACTTTCCTGATCATCGGAACGGCCTGGGCCTTTGATGCCTTGGACGTCGGCCTGCTTTCGTTCGTCATGCCGCTGATCAGAAAAGAATGGCTGCTTACGCAATCCCAAACGGGACTGGTGAGTTCTGTCAGTTCAATCGGAATGATTGCTGGCGGCTTTTTATTCGGTCACTTGGCTGATAAGGTCGGTCGGCAAAAAACGCTGATTGCTTCTTTGCTGCTCTTTTCGCTCGGAAACGTCGTTTTGGCCTTCACCCAAGGGTTCGTGCCCTTTTTGATCGTTCGCTTTATCGTCGGTGCCGGACTTGGTGGCGAACTTCCGGTAGCCGCAACCTATATAGCGGAACTGTACAGCGGCAAAAAACGCTCAATGATGCTGATTTTGGCAGACAGTTTCTGGGCCGTCGGCTGGCTTGTCGCAGCCTTTTTGTCATATGCTTTGAGCGGACTTTTAGGCTGGCGCGGGCTGTTGATCGTGACTGCCTGCTCTGGATTCTTCGTAGTTGCAATCAGAAAACACGTCTCAGACAGCGATGACGTTAAGCAGAATACGAAGGAAAAGTTTGATTTCAATGCTTTGAAACAGGCCTTTACATGGCGTACGCCATTGCTTTGGACGGCATGGTTCATGGTCATGTTTTCCTATTATGGCATGTTCATGTGGCTGCCAAGCATTCTTGTTTCAAAAGGAAACAGCTTTGTTTCAAGCTTCGGATACACGACATTGATGGTTGTTGCGCAGCTTCCCGGCTATTTTGGCGCGGCATGGCTGACAAAACACGTCCGGTTGCGTTATATCTTTTCAATTTATATGCTTGGGACCGCTTTGGGGGCCGTGATGTTTGGAAATGCAGTGTCCGTTTCCGCAACGATCATCGCCGGCTGCGTTCTGTCATTCTTCAACCTTGGTGCTTACGGTGCAATCATCGCTTTGACTCCAAGCCTTTACCACGTGAAAACGCGCGGCACGATGACCGGACTTGCGGAAAGCATGGGACGTTTCGGTGCCGTTGTCGGACCGCTTTTGGTCGGATTCTTGATGGACAAGGGCGTTTCAATCAATTCGATTTTTATTCTCTTCATGGTTTCATTGATCGTCGGTGCGATTGCCGTTTTGGCATTGCCTGACGAAAACCTTTCAAAGGACGGACAAAATCATGCTGAATGAACTGCTTGCAAAAGAAAAATTAGCTGAATTTCTGAAAGAAGACTTAGGTTTTGGCGATCTGAGCACCGCTTACCTTCCAGACGGTGAAACGGCCGGATCGTTCATTGCCAAAGAAGACGGAATCGCGTGCGGTCAAGAAATTCCGAGAATGGTCTACGAACTTCTTGGCGGTGATGCCGATTACATCCCTTGCGTCAAGGATGGTGATTTCATAAAAAAAGGCACGGTGATGGGAAAAGCTGTCGGAAACGCCAAAACTCTTTTAGCCGGTGAACGCGTTTCATTGAATATGATGCAGCACATGAGCGGAATCGCCACGAAAACCAAAAAGGCAATCGATCTTTTAGACGATGATTCAATCAAGCTTTGTGATACCAGAAAAACGACTCTCGGCCTGAGAATGTTTGACAAGTACGCCGTAATGATCGGTGGGGGTCACAACCATCGCTTTGATCTGACCGGTGCGCTCATGTTAAAGGACAATCATATCGCGCTTGCCGGCAGTATCAAAAATTGCGTTGAAAACATCAGAAAACATATTGGTCCGTTGACTCCGATCGAAGTCGAAATTGAAACGATTGACGAATTAAAAGAAGCAATCGATGCCAATGTTGACGTGATCATGTTTGACAACCAGTTGCCGCAAACAATACGAAAATGGAAAGAAATAGTTCCTGCGCACGTTAAAGTCGAAGCTTCCGGCGGAATCAGCTTTTCGACTATTGCAAGTTTCAAAGGATGCGGTGCTGATTTCTTGTCAATGGGAGAGCTTACCAATGAAGTCGAACCGTTAGACATCAGTTTCCTGGTCAAAAATGCAGTTAAAGCTGAATTTTAAAAAACAAAAAGGAGATTTGCCTATTTGCTAACGCCACATAAGGAAGTAACTTGAAAATTATAAGAATATAACTTTATAGGGCATTGCAAAGAACCGAGAAAGACTTTGACTATAAAAGGTCAGAGTCTTTTTTCTATCTTAAATCCGCAAATTCGTCTTTAGATTTTATATCAAGTATAATGAACCTACTAAATACAAGGATGTTCTAGTATGGGAACAATTTATGATGAAAACGGTGGAAAATACGAAGTTAATGATAATTATTTATTACCTTGTTTGACGATTGGAAGCACTGGCAAAAATGAAATTGGGGTGTGGAGTCAAAGGCATAATCTTAGCGAGCAGACCGTTTGGATAAACACAGTTTTCCAAACGGTAAAAGACTCGTTAGGGACGCCCTAAAACATGATGATAATTTACATTATGAGAAATTCTCCGATGGTACAGTAAAATGTATTGAGGATGAAATACCGTTTGAGCTGCCAAATGGATGGATATGGAACAGAGGTCATTCCTGTTTTAAAGGTATGAAATCGCTAAAACCACAAGGAAAATATTTTGACTATATAGATATAGATGCAATTGATAATAAATTACATAAAATTTCTGCAGCAAAGCATCTTCTTGTAAAAGAAGCTCCCAGTAGGGCAAGTAGAAAATTAGAAAATGGCAGTGTTTTATTTTCATTCGTTAGACCTTATTTAGAAAATATCGCATTTGTAAATGAAAAATTCTCACATTGCATTGCTTCTACAGGATTTTATGTTTGCAATTCGAATGGAATTTTAAATCCAAATTTCATGTTTGTTTTAATGACTTCAAAATATGTAATTGATGGTCTAAATAGTTTTATGAAGGGCAACAATTCGCCTTCTATTAGAAAAGAAGAAATTGAAAATTTTTTATATCCAATTCCTCCAATATATGAACAGAAAAGAATAATTAACAAAATCAATGCGATGTTTCCAATAATAGAAAATCTCGCAATTCAAAAAAATAATTTGAAAAAGGAATCAATTTCATTCAAATCCAAAATCCTCGACCTTGCGATTCGTGGCAAACTTGTACCTCAAGACCCGAACGATGAGCCCGCTTCAGTTCTCCTTGAACGCATACGAGTCGAAAAAGAAGAGCTGATTAAGCAAGGCAAAATCAAGCGTAACAAAAAGGAGTCTGTTATCTTCAAAGGTAGTGATAACTCTTATTATGAGAAGTATGGAGAAAAGCTGCCTTCCGGTTGGGTTATAACAAACTTTGAAACATTGCTTTCGTATGAGCAACCGACTAATTATATCGTTAAAGATACAAACTATAACTCTGAATATGAAACGCCAGTTCTTACAGCCGGAAAATCTTTCATATTGGGTTACACCTATGAAAAAGAAAATATTTTCTCTGAATTGCCTGTAATAATTTTTGATGACTTTACTACCGAAAGCAAGTTTGTTGATTTCCCATTTAAGGTAAAATCATCAGCAATGAAGATACTTCATATCAATACAGATTTAGTGTTGCCTAAATTTGCATTTTATCTTATGCAAGCAACGCAAATCGACCACGATAATCATCAAAGATACTGGATTTCTACTTATAGTCGAGAAGAAATTGCTTTACCGCCACTAAAAGAACAAGAAAGAATTTTATCTGCATTAGAGCAGTATTTTAAGTTGTTAAATTGTTTACTATAATAATTCTTCAAATGGCTGAATAAGTCTTATAATCTTTTCAATTTGATTTACAATCATGGTTTGTTCTTTTAAAGGTGGCAAACATATCAAAGCAGACGATACTTTATCAATGTTAAGGTTATCTACAGTAGAGCCAGAAGCCTTGATTACAAACTGATTATACAGATAAGTTGATGACAAAAGATAATATAAAAAGTTAATATCAAAAACAACATCGGGATTTCTCAGTACGAGCCATCCATCGTGAACACATCCATATATTTTGGAAATATATGGTCTGCCAAAGCTCATTGAATTTGTAAGTAGGAAATCACCTGGATATACTTCTTTGCTTTTCTTGATCCCTGTTGGCTTGATTTTCTCTTTTGTATTAGTAATATACTTACCATCTTTATCGACATCGCCAATTTTTATCCAGTTAATACCATTGCTATCAGTTGTTATATATGATTTTATTGGTCTTGGAGAGCCACCCCTTTCAATTCTCACAGTTGAGCCAAGTCTAACCCACTGCCAGTTTATAGGTGTTTCGAAAGGTATTTCGTCATCAATACAAATAATATTATTGCCTATCTTCTCATAATAAGAGGAGTGTAAACATCTCCGTTATAATATTAGAGCGAAACAAATCGCAAAAATATTATAACGGAGGTGTCTTTTTATGAAGACAAAACAAACATTTGAGGAATATTTGAGGAAAGGTAATCTATCCGAAAATACCATTACATCGTATCTGTGGACAGTGAATTATTTTACTGGGCATTACGATACAGTAAACAAAGAAAATTTACTCGCTTATAAAGGCTACTTAATGGAATTTTTCAAGCCTAAGACTGTAAACTTACGCATACAGGCAATAAATAAATATCTTGAATATTTAGGAAAAGAAAAAATAGCATTAAAGGCTGTAAAGGTACAGCAAAAGAACTTTTTGGAAAATGTTATCAGTAATGCAGATTATAATTTTTTGAAAAAGCAACTTAAAAAAGATGGCAATATGGAATGGTATTTTGTTGTTTGGTATTTGGCTGCTACCGGAGCAAGAGTAAGTGAATTGATACAAATCAAAATTGAACATATCGAAATCGGCTATTTCGATTTATACACGAAAGGTGGAAAATTACGACGGCTTTACATACCCCAAAAATTAAAAAAAGAAACTCTTGAATGGCTAGAGAAAACAAACCGGTCCTCCGGCTATCTGTTTTTAAATCGTTACGGAGACAGAATTACTACCCGTGGTATTTCACAACAGCTTAAAAATTATGCAGATAAATACGGTCTTGATAAAAAGGTGGTTTATCCTCATTCTTTCCGTCATCGCTATGCAAAGAACTTTCTTGAGAAATATAATGATATTGCTTTGCTTGCCGACCTTATGGGACACGAAAGTATTGAAACGACACGAATATACCTTCGCCGTACTGCAAGCGAACAGCAGGATCTTGTTGATAAAATTGTAACTTGGTAAAATCAGAACCGCCCTCACACGAGAGCGGTTCTTTATTTATGCTACTTGATTTGCAATATTATCAAGTATAGCGAATATTTTTTCGATTTCGTCTACAATTCGTTTTTGTTCTGCAAGAGGTGGTAACATAAACGGAATTGTAGTTAAAACGGTCTTTGTTAAATGCTTAATCGTCACTCCGTTACTGATTCTTTTAAGGTATCCGGTGTGTTCTAAATACATCATAAAGTATAGGAAATACTTCGGTTCACAACCTCCGTGAAATCGTACTCTGTGCAAAGCATTCTGGTAATAGATTGTTTCGTCTGAACTCCAAATACAACATCTTCCAACGTCTCCGCCTTCGCAAATTAAAAGGTCACCCTTAATAATGCTATATCGTTGAAGTTCATTTTTTTCAAATTGCATCTCTTTTATATCTGATAAATCAATTTCATTCCATTTAATATTTACACTTCTCAAATACGGATAAAATTTTCCTGTATTCTTATTTTTATCAAGTGTTTTTCCAAGGTCAACTTCCGCGATTGCCATTATAGAACAAATTTCCCAATTTTTAGGCAAATCTTGATAATAAGAGTTATCACTACCTTTGAAGATAACAGACTCCTTTTTGTTACGTTTGATTTTACCTTGCTTAATCAGTTCTTCTTTCTCGGCTCGTATGCGTTCAAGAAGAACCGAAGCCGGTTCATCATTTGGGTCTTGCGGAACAAGTTTGCCACGGATTGCAAGGTCGAGGATTTTTGATTTGGCACTTGCAATATTACTTTGGAGTTTTCCTTTGAGCAAATCAATATCATTTATATTTGATAATAATATTTTTATACGCTCAAGAATTTTTTCTTGTTCTGCCCTTGGCGGAATGGGTATAAGATACTGTTTAAGGACACTAAAAGGAGGAATATTCTTCAGTGCCATTCCATATCCTTGCTCATTTGCTAATGACTTTAATTTGTTATCAAAATACATTAAGTAAAAATCTTTTATAGAATTATCATACAAATGAATTTTCATTAAAGCCTGATTTATTATGCCTTTACGCATATCTGGAGGCATAACAAAAGTTTCACCGATTGTTCCTGCACAACTAACAATTATGTCGCCCGGGAAGATTTCAAATCCTTTCAATTCTTGATATTTTTCTTGTGAAATAAAATAATGACCAAGGTGAGCATTTTTATTTATCGCATTTTTTTGTTCGTATACCTTAATTGCGTTATCGCTTTCTGGAACAAACATAGCCTTTGTTATACTACTGCCAAACGGTCCTTTTTTATATAAGGCTAAGTTGTTAAGTCTTGCCCATGTCCATCCCTCCGGCACATCAAACGGTATTTCATCCTCAATACATTTTACTGTACCATCGGAGAATTTCTCATAATGTAAATTATCATCACCTTTGAAGATAACTGTATCGTTTTTAATGTCTTTGGGTTTCAACTTTCCGTCCTTGACCATTTGTTGCTTTTCAGCATGGATACGCTCAAGGAGAACAGACGCCGGCTCATCATTCGGTTCTTGCGGCACAAGTTTACCACGGATAGCCAAATCCAAGATTTTTTGTCTTAATGCTTTGGTATCCATTACTCATCTACCTCTCCTATAAGTTTTTCGAGTTCAGCAACTGCTTTTGCAATATTTGCTGATTCATCTTTTATTTGTGAAATCATTTCGGCCAATGTGCGATCATCATCTTTTTCACTGACAATCCATTTAAAGTCTAATTTCAACTGGTCACGAGAATAGACCTCATCTTTTGTAAATCTTCTCCATCTTCCGTTTGGGTTTTCTTCAGAATAAGTAGGTACACGGTCTTGCATATGACCGGAACAATAGCAAGAGACAAAATCGTCAAGATGCTCCCTTGTGAGAGGTTTTTGTACAAGCGTATGTTTTATACCTATTCTATAATCATAAACCCAAATATCTTCGGTTGATTTGCCTTTTTCAAAGAACAAAACATTTGTTTTTACACCATTAGCATAGAAAATTCCTGTAGGAAGTCTCAATATTGTGTGAAGATTAAAATCTTTAAGTAATTTTTCTCTAACTTTTGCAGTTGCATTTCCATCGGTAAGAACATTATCAGGGAGAACAACAGCAACTCTGCCACCGGTTTTGACAATTGACATAATATGCTGTAAAAAATTAACCTGATTGTCCGATGTTTTTATGAAATCACTACGAACAGCAGAGACTTCACCACTTCCTTGCGGTCTTGTACCAAAAGGCGGATTTGCAAGAATAACATCATACATTTTATCCGATGTATCGAGCAACGAATCTTGGCACACAATAGGACTGGTATGAGTACCTATATCGTGTAAATATAAGTTCATAGACGCAAGCGTTACAACAAGCGGAGTATTATCAGCTCCAAATAATGCATTGTTTTTTAAATTTGTTAATTGATTGGAATTTTTAGCCTGCTTCTTCATATGTTCATAAGCTGCAAGTAAAAATCCGGCTGTACCGCAAGCAGGGTCTGCAACAGTTTCTGTAATTTGCGGGTCTGTTACATCAACCATTGCTTGAATAAGAGCACGTGGAGTGAAATACTGACCGGCACCACTTTTCTTATCTTGTCCATTCTTTTCAAGAATAGATTCATAGATGGCACCTTTTAAATCGCCTTCCATCATATACCAGTTTTCACTCTTTACCATTTCAATGATTTTTGCAAGTTTTACAGGGCTATCAATTTTGTTTGCAGCCTTTGTAAAGATAGTTCCTATTAATCCTTCTTCTTTTGCCAGTTCCCTTAAAATTTCTTCGTATTTTTCAATTAAATCTGTTCCGGTTAGATTAACAAGGTCTTTCCACTTGTATCCATCCGGAATGGTGCTTTCAAGCCCCATTTCCTCTTTTTCTTCATCCATTTTAAGAAAAAGTATATATGTAAGCTGAGTAATATAATCTGTAAAACCAACACCGGCAGCAGCCATAACATTTGCTATGTCTCCAACCTTTTTGATAAGAGCCGATTCGGTTTTAATTTGATTTTCTGTCATAACTTAAGCCGCCTTTAATAAAAATTTAGATAAAGTAACAAGTTCCGTTTTAAATGACGGAGCTCCAAAAGTTTTTATTGCTTTTCTCCATAAATCAGTATCAATTTCATTCAATTCATTGATACTGATATAACCATCATTTATTACATAATCCGCAATATGCTTCATAATATCTTTCTGGTCTTCTGTAAGAGTACGCTGAGCTTGCCCGCAATAAAGAGCAAATCTTTGTGAATATCCTTTAAGCAAGCTGATGAGTTTAGGATTCTTTTTATATGCATAGCGAACAATCTGAATTAAGTTCGTCAATGCGTTTGCATTTTGGCTAATATCCAATTCATCGACATTACTGTCTGTATCCAAGAGCTTATAGTTCCTCCATATTTTTGCTGGGATAAATGAACGATTTTCAGACAGTAATCTTTCTTGAAGTTCCGAAAGCATTGAACGAGTAATAACAGTATCTTCAGAATTATAAATGATACGAAGTGCTTCTATGCTGTCGGCGTTTTCAGTAATATATTTTTCAAAATTTTCAATAAACGAAAGTGCTTGTTCTTTTGAAAAGCCCTTTTCAATCAGAGTATCATCATTAGGATAAATTGCATAATAGCCCCTGTGTAATTCAAGCAACTTTTTCCTTGCTTCCAAATTAGAAATTAAACAAGAAATCAAATCGTTTCTTGTGCGATTTTCATCGGAGGGGCTAATAAATGGTGGCAATATGTTTTGGGAAATGGCTTTATTTATATCCAATGCTAAATCCCTTGGTGAAAATCCGAAATTAGTTATAAACATACTTAAGTGATGACCGAATAGAGGGTTGTTTTCATATCTGCGATTTATACTTGCACAGTAATCACGCAGAAATGATAAATTGTCATCAGTTATATATCCGTGCGAAAGATATTCTAAGAGCTTTTCTAGTTTTGGAGTATTTGTACCTGTTTCACCGCCACCAGTAGCCGGTATTGTCTTATCGTGTTCGGTAACACCAACACAATCAACAATATAGAAGCAATCTTTTGTTGTCGCATTAGGAGTTACTTCCTTTAATTTGTCATCGTTAATAGTACGACAGCCTCTGCCTTTCATTTGTGTGTAAAGCACATCAGAGTTAACATCCCTCATAAACATAACGATTTCCAATGGTTTTACATCCGTACCTGTTGCAACAAGCGTTACAGTAACGGCTATTCTGAATTCTTTTTCCGTTTTGAATTCTCTGATAAGTGTATTTGTATCTCCTGCTGAATAGGTGATTTTTTGAACAAACTTTTCAGGAATTTTACCATACTCGAATTTCTCTGCAAACACTTCTTTAACAATATCTACAATTTCAGAAGCGTGGTGATCGTCCTTTGCAAAAATCAAAGTTTTTGGAATATATTCCCATAATGCTTTTCGTTCCGGAAACATATCAGTATAAATCGAATCTCTAAAAGTCTCTATATTTTTTCTGATTTGGTCTGGACTTACAACAGAACGATCGAGTTGAGTTGGGTTAAAATCAATTCGTTCTTCTGCTATATATTCATTAACTTTATATCCACTGCGGGTTGTTTCAACAAACTTATCGCCACTTTTAATAGTCCCACCGTGTTCTGTCTGTTCGGTTTTTATTCTATATACTCTAGCCGGAACATTAACACCATCGACAACAGAATCATCATATGTATATTTTTCAATGATGTTATCATTGAAAAATGCATAAGCTTCCGGTGTTGGAGTTGCTGTTAATCCAAGTATTTTTGCATCTTTAAAATATTTGAGAACAGATTGCCATTTGCCATAGATTGAGCGGTGACATTCATCAACGATAATGAATTGAAAATAGTCCGATGGTAGTTTAATATCTTTACCTAAATCTATTTCAGATTCTGCTTTTTGCTCGTCTGTTTCATCAAAATTCAGATTATTTTCATCTTCTTCATCTTCATTTGTCTCATCTGTCGACTGGCCTGTTAAAACAGCAAAAAGTTTCTGAATAGTAGAAATAATTATATCACCGTTGATTTTATCCGGTTTAGTCAGTCTGTTTATTGTATATAAATCATTTAATGATTGTTGTTTCTCTGTCTTATTAAATAATTTAAGGTTATGCCCGTATAATGGTGTAAATTGATAAAAAAAGAGAGCCAAGTGCTCATC
>OFLY01000076.1_pt1 | contig 77855 bp, 72 predicted proteins | sample 1541161 | NCBI WGS metagenome assembly OFLY01 (sample SAMN04209247, study PRJEB22552) | human gut metagenome | biome: gut; material: feces | host: Homo sapiens | place: USA: Oklahoma | reverse complement strand
TTGTAGTCAACATCGTGTCTTATCAGCTGTTCAATGATTTCCAGCCGTTCGTCAAAAGTTGTCTTTCTGCCCTTCATTCCTGAATCTCGCTTTCCGGATCTGTGATCCTCTAAGATAGATTCATTATACCCCATAATCCATTGACTCAGCTGGGTACGGCCTCTCAGCCCGTGTCTGATGGCGAACTCTTCAAGCTTCTCATCTGACTTCTGATATTCTTCAACCAGTGATGCCTTGTATTCTCTGGAATATGTGTTATTTGAATGTGTGGGTTCCAGGCCCTGAATACCCTGATACTTATAGATGAGCTTCCAGGTTCTGATGGTATGGTCTGATATGGAATACTTCCTTGATGTTCTAGTGATTCCCAATGTTTCTGCTTCATGAATGATCATCAGCTTAAAATCAGCAGAATATTTCGATTTTCTTCCCATATGAAAATGCCCTCCAGGCATACAGTGAATTTTTTTCATCTGTATACTTAAAGGGCATTATAACCATTGCAAATCATCCGGGATTTTAGTTTTCCCAGTCTTTTTGGCTAAAATTTAGATTACGGGTCTTCTCGTGAATTTTGGAATCATTTTGTCGAAATCATATGTTGCCAATTGTTCAAGCCCGTCTTTTGAAACGTCGAAGTATGCGGTCAAAGCCTGGGCAATCATCAGATTGACTTCTTTTTCCGGATCGAACTGAACGACGGCGACCGGAGTGCGAGTGCCGTATGCGAAGCCGATTTCGAAAGCGGTGCCTGAGTCCGGTTCGTTTTCCTTTGTTTCTTCCATTTTATAGTCGACGATCGCAACAACGAGGTCGGCCGCAGAAATTTGTGAAGCATCGAGCTGGAAGGTTGCTTTTTGCCATTCGAAACTGCCGAATTCTGCTTCCTGATATTCATGTTCGTGCGGGATGAAAATTTTTTCCGAATCAATCGTCTTGTTTTTGACAAGTGCTTCTTTGACTTGATAGATGCGTTCTTTTTGCTTATCGCTGAAAAATGGCGATGCCAAGTATACGGATTTCATTTAAATTCTCCTTACATTGCAATTTAATGTTAGTTTATCATTGCGCAAAAATATTTTGCAACCCTTTTTATGGTTGATGGAATGCGTTCTCTATATCTTGTGCCATGCTGTGAAACAAACCACTAGATGTGCTTTATTTTTAAACGAAATGAGTGTATGATTGAAAGAGCACCATGTGCGATTGCTTATGAAATGCAGAGCACTGCATTTAAGCTACAGAAAGGATGCATCTACTATTTTGATTACATTATCAGGAATTATCGGTTCCGGAAAATCCAGTTTGACGGAAATCTTGTCAAAGGAACTTGGAACAAAGGCATATTATGAACCCGTTGAAGATAATCCGGTGCTGCCGATTTTTTACAAGGGCAACGAAATTGCGGCCAAAAAACGCGCGGCCGGTGAGAAAGATGCGACGAATCCGTATGCCTACCTTTTACAAACATACTTTTTGAATCGTCGCTTTGCGATGATCAAAGAAGCCATGAAAAACGACAACAATATTTTGGATCGGTCGATTTATGAAGACGAAATCTTCATGAAGATGAATGCCGAGATGGGAAATGCGACCAAGGTCGAGTATGACATCTACAAGAGTCTTTTGAACAACATGATGGAAGAACTGCCGTATGCTGCGCATAAGAAGTCGCCGGATCTCATGATTACGATTAAAGTTTCATACGAAACGATGATCAGGCGAATCATCAAGCGCGGTCGAGATTACGAACAGATCGAAAAAGATCCTTCGCTTGTTGATTATTACCATCGTCTGCTCGGCCATTATGACGATTGGATGGACGAATATGACGAATCTCCGCTGTTGATCATCGATGGCGATAAGTATGATTTTGTTGCCGACGTCAAAGATCGCGTGAAGATTCTGGAAACGATCGAAGACAAGCTTTATGATCTTGGCAATTTGGAGCAGACAAAAGTAGATGAATTGCGCAAAGCTCATCTCGAAATATTGAAGCAGCAATAAAATTCTGCATTTGACGAAAAAGTGAAAAGGCTTGCAAATTCTTATGTTTAGGGCTATTATAAATATAAAGTGATATACAAGAAGAAAGGCAGGGTGATTCATATGTCATGCGAATATGAAAAGATTTTGGTTGCGATTGACGGATCAAAAGGCGGAGAAGTTGCTTTAAAAGAAGCCATCGAAGTTGCCAAGCGCAACGGTGCACATCTGGACGTGTTGAGGGTCATGGATCTTAACTCGCTTGAATACGGCGGAGCAGGAATTGCGCTTGACGGCGAGCAGATTTACGAGATCGAACACGATAGCGAAGAATATTTGCTTGAACTGCGCAGAAAAGCAATTCAGGAAGCAGGGCTCAAGCCGGAACAAATCAGGGTTCACCTGCGTTTCGGCAATCCTAAGCTGGTTATCGTTGAAGATTTCCAACCCGAATATGAAAATGATCTGATTATTGTCGGTTCAACCGGCAAGAACTTTTTGCAAAGACTGGTCGTTGGCTCTGTTGCGGCATACGTAATTCGTTCGGCCAGATGCGACGTGCTGGTTGCGCGTACAAAAGAAGAAGACGTTAAAGAATAGGAATATTGATTTTAGTCAAAAAAGGCAGTCGAGCCCCAAACAAGGGCCCGATTGCCTTTTTGTCATTCGTTTTTTATTCCATGATCTTAAAAGGTGCCATGGAGTACGTTCAAAATGTGATTCATTGATATTTGCCCGCAATCATTCATCTTTTGAGCGGTTCATCTGCCAAAAGGGCACCTGTTTTTATGATTTGATCATATCTGATTGCTTCAATTCATATGTCGTTACGGCGTTTGCAAAAAAGAGGCCGGAACCATTTTCCGGCCTCTTAGAGATTGAGGATTATGTTTTGCTGAATCAGATAACTGCTTTTGGCAGGCCCGCTGACTCAGCAAGCGAAGAGTTATGTCGTAAATCAGATAACCTGAAGTTTAAGCTGATTTTCTCCGATCAGGTTGGCCCGTTTCATGAACAGGTAAACGAAAACGGAAATTGCCGCTGGCAAGACCACACCAGTAAACATGTAGACCGCAAATGGTCCAACGCCTTTGGCAGCATATGCCAAAGGTGCAATCAGCGAGTTGAGTCCAAGTCCGCCAAGCGTGTAGTTTGAGCGGAAATGGAAAAGGACGGTTGCAACCGGTGCTGAAACCACGGCCGAAACAAGCGATGGAATCAGCAGGTAAGGGTTAAGCACGATATTTGGGAATTGAATCTTAGGAGTTACCAGACTTTGAGCGATGTTTGCGCCAATGTTGTTTTGTCGGCATGACATTGCAGTGAAAGCCACAAACTGCGATGTTGTTCCGATAAGTGCCGCCGCAGAACTGATCGGATCAAGCGTCAAGGCGATCGAAAGAGCTGCTGAAGAAGCCGGTGACATCAAGAATAATGCCCATGCAAGCGAAACGCAGACAGACCCCAAGACCGGATTGACGTGCATGGATTGCTCAATGAATCGACTGATGTCAAGCAAGAGCGGCGTTGTAACGGCAGCAAGTCCCAAGCCTGAAATCGTTCCGGCGGTTGTTGCCCCAAAAGGAACCAAAACCATGTCGAGCGGTGTTTTACCGGTCAGATATTTGCCGACAAGTGCAGCAATCAATGCTGCGGCAACGGCACTGACAGGCTGTCCGGTTGAAAATGAAGGGCTGCCGGCTGCTTGAAGAAGTGTGCCGCCGACGGCAGAAGTTCCGTTGACCGCTTTTGTCGTAAAATGTACTGCGTTTGAACCGACCGTTGCTGAAATCATGGCACTGAAGATGACAAGCGTATTAACGTCAAGCTGCGAGGCAACCGCGACGCCAAGTGCCGGCGCAAGCAGAACCGTCCCCATCGTTCCTGCGTCATAAAGCGGCTGCCAATGAATGAATTGTGCGATAGTCTGGAATAAGAGGCCGATGCCGAGCGTGACCAAAATAGCATTGGCGACAGCAGCGGAAACCCGATAAACGTAATCTTTGGTTGTTGGCTTGTTTGTACTTGTAGTTGATGTATCAGCGTTCATATAATTACCCCCTATAATAATTCTCAATAACTCTCAAATAAAAAATGCAGACCTTATTAAACAACTTTTTTGAAAAAACTACATATTTACTGAATTTAAGCCGAAAAAATAGAGTTCAGTCGAACTGAGCTCTATCAAAACTCAGTGCAGGAAGAATTATCTTATGATGTTATTCCTGCCCGAGCGTGTACTAAATTCTGATACTAGTCAAGAGGGACTTTGACGATCCAGCCTTCAGGAGCCGGACGATCACCAAATTGAATACCCGTCAATTCGTCGTAAAGTTTCTTGGTTACGGGACCAACTTCTGTTTCACTGTAGAAGACGTGGAACTCGTCGCCCACTTGGAAGCCGCCGATTGGTGAAATTACGGCAGCCGTCCCACAAGCACCTGCTTCTGCAAGGTTATCGAGCTGGTCGATGTAGACATCAGTTTCTTCTGTTTCCATGCCAAGATTGTGTTCAGCAAGGTAAAGAAGAGAGTATTTAGTAACACTAGGCAAGATGGATGGTGACTTAGGCGTCACGAATTTACCGTCGCGCGTAATGCCGAAGAAGTTAGCCGAACCAACTTCTTCAATCTTTTTATGTTCAATCGGATCAAGGTAAATGCAGTCTGAGAAGCCGCGCTTGTGTGCAATATCGCCAGGAAGAAGGCTGGCTGCATAGTTGCCGCCGACTTTGGATTGACCAGTACCTTTATGTGCGGCACGGTCATAATCAGCAGCAAGGAAATTCGTCGGTGTCAGGCCGCCCTTGAAGTAGTTGCCGACAGGCATTGCAAATACGGAGAAGATGTATTCCGTTGCCGGGTGAACGCCGATGTTTTCACCAACGCCGATCATGTACGGACGAAGGTAAAGAGTACCGCCGGTGCCATATGGTGGAATGTATGCCTGATTGGCACGAACGACTTGCTTTAAAGCATCAACGAACATTTCCGTCGGAACTTCCGGCATCAAAAGACGCTGACAGCTGCGTTGCATTCGAGCCGCATTTTGATCCGGACGGAAAAGATTGACGCTGCCGTCCTTGCAACGGTATGCTTTCATGCCTTCGAAACATCCTTGACCGTAATGGACGATAGGAGAACCTTCATTAATCGTAATGGATGAATCTTCAACCAGGCCAGCCTTGTGCCATTCTCCGTCCTTCCAATATGCGCGGTAGCGGTATGGTAGATCCATATATTCGAAGCCTAAGTTGTTCCAATCAAGATCTACTGTTTTTGTATCTGTCATAAGTAACTCCTCCTCAAAATGGCTTTCGCAGCGGGAAGCAATCATTCAATCTGAATGATAAAAAAACCGATACTGGCACTAAGCCGGCATCGGGGTCCAATTCGGGTATAAGGATCCAGCGCCGCCTTGGTGCATGTGCCGGATCTGAAATTCTTGCACTCTAACTAAGCCGAGACATCAGATGGCACGAAACCGCACAGGGAGATGACTAGGCTAATAATTCGAGATGACGCTACGTTATTCATCTTGCATTGCTTCATGACATCCGACCTCCTTTGACTTATTTCCAAGACTTGCATGATTGCTTTGCATTGAATGACTCCATTATATCAAGGTTTATTAAAAATGCAAGAGAAATATTTTATTTTTTTCAAATAAAATCTGAGGCCATTTCGCAAATCTTTGAATATCAAAGGTTTAAGGAGGTAAATTAAGAATGAAAATAATTTCAAAATCACGAATTGGAATGGCATCTGATAAGTTGGACTGCGATGAATTTATGAAAAATCAGAATAAAATTCGAGCAACACTATTGAGGATTATGAGAAATTCAGCTGGTGTGCGTTTAAGATGTTCTGAAATTTTTTAATCGAGTCCTTGATAAGCGGTATCATTTATTTAAATTAATACGAAAAGCGGCATTCTTTATCAAGATTAAAATAAGTTTAGAAATAACCGAAATGTGAGAGGATATCGTAAAGATGAAATAAATGTGAATTATTCTTCTGCTATATTACAATAACAACGTTATTAAAATCCGTTCAAGATCAAAATCAAGTACCAGCATTATATTATAGCTGTAATCGAATACATTTTTTGCAATGCCGCATATAGTCCATTGCAGACTCATCTTAAAAAAAGCATTTGCTTTAATTTAATACGAAATAGAATAAAGACAAGCACATTACTGTAATAGTGGTTTTTGTCATTTTTGACAAAAAATTGGCGATTAGAAGAAAATAAATAGTGTGTTTTAACAAATATGCTATTTTTGTGAACAAAAATGAATTTTTCTATAATTTATTTGTTGGAAAACAATTTTTGCTATGCTATAATTCAAAGTGAAGGATTTGTGAATTATGTTTGAATTTTGAAGAAGAATTCAATTTGTAGTTTGCAACAGTTGTTTTGGGAACGTTAACGAGTTCCTGAAACATTTATTATGGACGATTCAATCTTTAGTGGAGAGATGGATTTTCTTTTTGGGGCAGATACGGTTGTTTGGCGAAGAGAGGTTGTCTGATGACGGTATCTTTCAGACGTTATGTTTGGAGTATTTGTTGGTTAGTGATAGATAAGAATGGAGAGCAACTGATATGGAAAGAAATAAAATATTTAAAAAGCTGCTCTGCATTTTGGGGGCGGTGGCAACGGTATTTGCGATTGTTTTTGCCATGGGGAAGTTCGACGGCGAAAAGGCAAATGCTGCGGTTGAGTTGAATCAAAACAATACCGTCAGTTTTATTGACAGCGTAAAAATTATGGTCAGTCATAAAGATTCGACATCAGAGGAACTTAAGAATAATGATGTATACATATTAAGAGACGGCGACAAGATATCGATTGATTATAATTTCAGTTTTCCTGATAATGCGGATATCAATCCGGGCGACACATATACGATTTATGTTCCAAGGGCTTTCAAGGCATATAATTCCTGTGATGGCAAGCTCAAGAATGAGAACGGAACGGAATTTGGGACATGGCAGATGTCCGGCACGTTTGACAATGAATACAACGGATATCCGTTGGTCATGACTTTTAATGACAACATCAAAAAGATTCAAGGACGCAAAGGAACGGCACACCTCGAATCATCTCTGGATATTGAAAGCTTTTCCGAAGAAAATCGTCAGGAAATCAAGATTCCGTTGAAAGACAGCACGACTTACAATGTTGAAATCAAGCAGCATACGGATGAAAAATTCGGCGACGTGACAAAAAACGGTTGGTTTCTCGGGAACGACTGGCAGCCGAAGCGAGCACATTGGACGATAGATTTCAACAAAGGGCTAAACGATATTGAGAATCCTGTTTTGAAAGACAATTTGTATCATGCTGACAGTCAATATTCTGAACATAAAATCGACTATGGCAGTTTCAATGTTTATTCCGTTCGACTTGATTCTTATGGCAGAGTCATCGAAAAAAGCAAGGAAAAAGTTAATCCGCAAGAATATGAAATCGTCAAGTCTGCCGATGGCATGAGTTATGAGCTTCATTTTAAGCACAAAATCAAGGGCGCATATCGTGTAGAGTACGAAACGAATATTACGAATGATTCCGGTAATCGTGAGACGACGAAGGTCGGCAATAAGGTTTCCTCATATGATGGCGACAAACATCTCGCCGATGCATCCAAGGAACTTTGGGCACATTGGTGGGACAGGGGCAGCACGATTGTTAAAAAAGGCGTTCAAAAAGACAGCAACAGAGTTGATTGGACAATCTACTACAACCTTGTTGGTCACAAGTTCGGCGACAGCACGATCTTGTTGGACAGTTTGTACAGAGGAACGTTTGATAAGAACAGTTTTGAAATCTATGAGGCTGCATCAATTGACGGAAATCCGTTCAATCAAAATGAGAACAACATCAAAATCGGTCGCAAGCTTTCAAGCAGCGAATATTCAATTGCTTATGCAACCAAATATGATCGTGAAGTTGCAACGATCAAGATTAAGAATTCAGACGGCAAAGGGTATGTGATTCGCTACAGATCGATTTTGCCGGATGGTTTACCGCAAGGAACCCAAATCAAGAATCGCGTCAAAGACGGACATGACAATGAAGGCGAAGGCAGCATCTGGTACGATCAAGTAAAAGAACATGTTTCCAAGTCGCATACGAATGTTACCCAAAATAAGATCGACTGGTCCGTAAAATTCTATGAGGCTACAAGCGACAATTCTTTTAAGACGTTCAAGAATCTGACTTTGACAGATCACTTTTATACCAATCGCGGCAATCAGCTTAGCTTGGTGGGCGGACTGAATGCCGTCAAGGTCTATCGAAGCAGCGGACCCGGAGACTGGAACACGAATATTTTGGTTGACCCTGGCAAATATACGATCAAAGAAGACAATAGATCAGGCGAAGGCGGATACAAAGGCTTCAAAATCACGTTCAAGGGCGAAACACCGGCTGCGCTTTATGAAGTAAAGTATCAGACAACACGTGATTCTTCTCAAGAATCAGGAAACTGGGCACAGTTTGGCGATGAGCAAACGAGCGACAGCGTTCCTGCTGACGGCGGAATTTCTAAAAACGTCGGGATCAGCAAGAGCAATACCGGGGTCCACAGAACGGATGGTCTCTTGCATTGGCAGGTCTACGTCAACGCAGACAAGCTTCCGATGAGTAACTATATGGTCAAGGATACGATTACCGGTGATCAAACGCTGATCGAATCGACAATCAAGGTTAAAGACCTGACTGACAACAAGGATGTTACGAGTCAAGTCAGACGAGAGATTCGGGAAACGACGACAACGTACAATCAGGACGGAAAGACCCATACGTCGCCTGCAAAGCTTCTGATTATCCATTTGCCTGATACGAACCACCAATACGAGATTTCGTATGGCGTAAAACTTGGACCGGTCGGATACAACAGCGACAAGAATCACTATACTGATTATGCTGACTTGTATCAAGGAAATGACAAAAAAGGCAGTGTTACAAATGACTATTGGCATTGGTATAGCAGACTCGAAAAGGACGGGGCAGTTGATGAAAACGACAACAGTCTCGTGAACTGGACGATTGACGTCAACAAGGCGTATGTCACCTATCCTAACGGTGCCATCAAGGATACCCTTGACGGAAAGCAGATTTTTGTTGAAGACTCAGTTGAAGTATATCGATACGAAGGATCCGATCAGTGGCATGACAATCTTTCGAGCAAACCGCTTCCGAAATCGGCATACAATGTGAAAATTGTTCCGTATACTACTTCCGACGGAAGAGTCACTCAACAGATGATTATCACGTTCAATGATGACCAGAAGAAAAATCCTGGCGAAAGGGCCAACTATGTCAGTCGGCCTTACAGAATCAAATATCAGACAAAGATTTTGACGTCAGGCAAGGATCGCGTAGCCAATACCGCATCAATCGAAGGGTTGGACAACAGGGTTGTTTATATGAAGTATGATAAAGATAAGGAAGTGACGCATACTTCCGGTGATGCTACGATTACTGGGTATAATGTCGACTTCGATATTTTGAAACGCGATGCCATCGATAAGAAGGTCATGCGTGACGTTCATTTTGATTTGTATCGTTTGGCAGACGGCAAGTGGATACCGTACATTCAAGACGTATCGACGGGCGTTAACGGACGAATCAGCTATAAAGGCTTGCTTACCGGTCGGTACAAGCTCGTCGAAACGAGAACGCAATCAGGTTATACAAAACTTGACACCCCGATCTATTTCATTTTGAGCAAGAAGAACATGAGCGACGTCAAGGATAAGGAATCTTCGATTACGCTCACGGATGCTGATGGCAACAAGATTAATAATCCTGCTTACGCAAGCATCATTGCCATGAATCCTAAGAAGAACAAACCGACAACGCTTCAGGTTTTGAATTATCCTGTCGGAGGGATGCTTCCTCAAACAGGCGGACCGGGCAGATTGTTGTTTGAAGCATTGGGATCGCTGCTGATCGTTGTTGCGTGTGCCCTGACTGAGGTGCTCATCTGGCGACGGATTCGCAGTTCAAAGGGGGTGTGATCATGAAGAGAGTATTAAAATTATTGTTCATGATCGTTGCCTTTATGACTGCTGTATTCGCAGGATCCGGGCAAGCATCCGCTGATTCGACAACGGGTATCACTCAAGATATTCACATCCATATCAGTTTGGGACTCAATCTTCCTTCAGGAACGGATGTTACCAAACTGAGAGCGCCGACGTTCGAAATATATGATATTTCGGATCAGTTTAATGAAGCTGATGATCCAAAGGAATTTACCGCAAAATTCCCGCTCGGAGGTCAGAGTTATGCGAAGAACTTCATTGAAAAGCATAGCTTGAAGCCTCTCAGTCGACAGACCGGAAACAAGGTAAATTCTTCGATCGATTTTATCGTTCCCGGGTGCGATGCGTACCTGATCGTTCAGACCGATGAGAACGGAGTCATTGAAAATGCAGGGAACAACGGAACGTTTACTCTCCCATTCGTCTTTTTGATGAATGATGACTTCAAAATTGATGATCAAGGTCTGATGTGGTTTCAAATCAAAGGTAAAACTTCGCTCGTGCAGCGTTCAGCCTATTTCTTCAAATATGGCAAAAACGCCGGCGGAGAGTTACCGTTGAGCGATGCAAAATTTGTTTTTTACCGCTTGGACGGTTCAATAAAATTATATTGCACAAATAATGGCGGTTTTAAGGCAAGTGCTTCTCCGCTCAGCGACGATGAAATTGCAAAATTCACGTCCAACTCGGCAGGTTTGGTCATGTATGACCGTGAGAGTCTTGATTCTGGCACCTACTACTTCAGCGAAGTTCAGGCACCCAAAGGATACAGGATTACCGATGAAGCACGCAAGATCGAAGTTTATATTCCAAAGAAGCTGTCTGACGGCGTTAAAGTCAACGGCACCGCTTTGGAAGAACTTTATGATCAAAAACTGTCTGATGGGGCAGTCAGTGCCGCCAAGCCGCGCATTTATAATTACAGTATTGAGAATCCGCCAAGCAACTCCGGCAAGACAAATACTCCAGGAAAGCCAAATACTCCAGGCAAGCCAACGACACCGAACAGTGTCAGGAAAAAAGGGTTATGGGGGATGTTGCCGCAAACTGGTGAAGCAAAATCGATTATGGCATTGCTCGGCATAGGAATAATATGTTTAGTTGTTTTAGTAAGCGTAGGGAGAAGAAATTATAAAGAGGAGCATTAAAAATGAAGAATCATAAGAAATTGAGAAATGCATTAGCAACATTGTTACTTGCATTGCCATTGGCATTGCAGGGTGCCGTTGGCGTCAAGACCGCACAGGCTGCAGAAACGTCAACGGAAACGGCAACCGTTACGTTGCACAAATACGTATTTGACAAGTCTTTGCCTTCTGACAAGATTGACAACAGCAAGTCACAAGACGAAATCAATGCATGGTTGACCAAGAACAATGCCGAAGCACTTGATGGCGTTGAATTTACGGCATACGACGTAACAAGCGAATATGCTGATGCATACAAGACGGCAACCGGCGATAAGAATGAAAGTCCTGCCGATGCAGCCAAGACGGCGAGTGCCGCAGTTGCAAAGAAGGCTGATGCGCTTCAAAAGACGGCAACGGTTGTTGGCAAACAGACAACTGCCAACGGTGGTCTTGCATCATTTGCAAACCTTCCGTTGAGAGACGCAAACGGAAACTACAAGGCATATCTCTTTGCTGAAACAGATGCTCCTGCAAACATTACTCAAAAAGCAGAACCGTTCGTTTTGGCAATGCCGATTTACGGGGCAGACGGAAAGACTGTTCAAAAGTCGATCAACATCTATCCAAAGAACGTTAAGCAATCCGACAAGAAGACTTTGAATGACAATCGTTCACACCACGACTTCACTGCCGGCGAAAAGATCAACTACAGCATCGAAACGGTTGTTCCTTGGAATATTGCTAACAAGAAAGTCTACACGATTACTGATAACCCAAGCAAGGGCTTGATCATGGATGCTGATACGATTCAAATCGAAGGTCTTGCAAGCAACAAGTATACTGTTAAGAAGAATGCCGACAACGGCTTCACGATCACGATTCCTGCCGCAAATCTTGCTGCATTTGCCGGCAAGACGCTCAAGACAACTGTTAAGGGTCATCTCAGCATTGAAGATCTTACATTGATTGACACTGGTATTCCTAACAAGGCTACTGCCAAGGTTGACAACGAAGCACACCACGAAGTCAAGTCAGAAGAAGTCTTCACAGGCGGCAAGAAGTTCGTCAAGGTTGATGGTTCTAACCAATCAAAGACGCTTGCAGGTGCACAATTCCAACTTGTTATCGTTAAGAACGGTCAAGTTGTCAAGTATGCTCACGGCAATGAAAAAGATGGCTACACATTTGATACGAACAACACAAACGTTGCTACGAAGACAACTGGCGAAAACGGTCAATTTGAATTTGCAGGTTTGAAGTATTCTGAGTCGCTTGAAGCCGGCGAATCATATGCTGTAAAAGAAGTTAAAGCTCCTACAGGCTACGACTTGCTTAAGGAGCCTGTTTTGTTCACAGTTACAAAGGACAGCTACAAGACGGTTCAAGCAGCTGACGGTCAAAAGATTTCCAACACGAAGAAGGGCGGCTTCCTTCCATCAACAGGCGGCATGGGTATCGTTCTCTTCATCGCTGCAGGTGTCGTTGTAATGGCTGGTGCTGCAGGTACTATGATTATACGCCGCAACCGTCGTGAAAACATCTAATTCGTGATTTTATTCATCACAACTAAATAGCTCATTATTCATATACCAATTTTGGGGGTCGGGAATGAACTTTCCGATCCCTTTTTGTGTTAAACTGAACGTAATGTCAATTGAGTATCAAAAGGAAAAAGAATGGCTGAAAAAAAGAAGAAATCGAAAAATGATTTTTGGATTCAAGTTTTGCTGATGATTGCCTTTTTGGCAGGATTGTTGATTATGCTATACCCTTTCTACGTTGAATCGATAAATAATTTTATTGATAATCAACGTATTGAAGAAGCCCAGAAACTTGATGCCAAAAGAAATGCGAAAGAACTTGCAAAGCTCAGAGCAGAAAATGAACGTGCTGCTAAAAAAGCTGCCAAAGACCCGTTTCGCGGGACGGGCAACATGAATGCCAAGAAGTTGCGCAGGCATCTGCTGGGTCGGGTCGTGATTCCGAAAATCAACGTTAACGTACCGTTATTTAATCTGACGACGGCCGACACGCTCAATTATGGCGCAGCCGTTTTGCAAGGGTCATCGTTTCCGACCGGCGGAAAAGGAAAGCGAACAGTTATTGCTGCCCATCGTGGCCTGCCTGAACGCAAGCTGTTTACGGACCTTGACAAGGTCAAGAAGGGCGATTTGTTCGTAATCAGCGTTTATGGAAAGAATATGGCCTACAAGGTTTACAACATCAAGGTCATCAAGCCAAATAAAGTCAAATCGCTTCTTCCGGTCAAGGACAAGGATTTGGCAACACTGATGACGTGCACGCCGTACATGATCAATTCTCATCGAATGCTTGTGACTGGGTATCGAGTGCCATATACGAAGAAGATTGCACGTGAAGTCGAAGGTGCATCCCTGATGAACAACATGATTCAAGCGGCCGTTATGTTAGGATGCGTCATGGCAATTTTTTCTGTATTTTATATTTTGTACAGAATTATCCACGGCGGCTTGCTTAAAAAGCGCGAGATCAACCTTGATTTCATCGTTGTCGATGCGGACGGAAAACCTGTCGTTGGCGAAGCTTTCCAGCTTTTTGCCAGAAACGGCAGGCGCAAGCTGTATCGCAACCAAAAAGAGTTCATCGTCCAATCGGATGAACAGGGGAGAGTCAGGTTCACAAATCTTCCGGGAAACGTCTATTGCATTAAAAATGACCATCTGAGCGTCCGTGCCGGAATTAAGAAGCTCCGACAGGAAAATGCAGCACTGTATCCAAAGAAGAAGCAAAAGAGTTTCATTGCTCAGGATAACGAAAAAATTTGGGTCGTTAAAAATCATCATTAGCTGAAAAAAGCTGAGAAAACACTATGCTTCAAATTGAAAAACCGGATGGTTTGCAATCAATCGCAAATCTGATCCGGTTTTTTTGTGTATACGTGACAAGCGCCCACAATGATGGAAATGACCTAAAAGAGGTTGGCGGCAAATTATTAGTGTGCTGATTTATCAGGCGCTTTATTTGGCAAAATCACTGTCGTTTACGGACAAATCGATGAAAATGGAGGCATTGTCCGTAATTGGCCTGCTCCAAAAATGGCGATTACGGACAAAATGGTCAAAACCAGCCGTTTGTCCGTAAAAATTTAGACGTTTCGGACCCGGTTTTACAGACAAATGCTCCGAAAAGCGGCTTCTGTCCGTAAATTCCCAGTATAATGGCCAAAAATTTACGGACAAAACACTGGAAAATGCCGGTTTGTCCGTAAAATGCGTTTTGCTTACGGACAAATCAGCCAAAAATGGCACTTTATCCGTAAATTTGAATGAGATCGTTGATAAATCAGTTGAGCAGCACTGTATTTAAAGAAGCCGAACGAAATCAGTCGCAACAAGATCGCATTCGTTCGGCATTTCATTTAATTCAAGCAAGAAACGGGACTTTTTTGATTGAATCGGACGTCATCAGTCAAGGCGAAGAGCTTGCATTTTATAAAGAAAGCGTTTACAATAAAAGGGTGGGGAATATTAGCTTCGAGATTCAGACGAATCAAGATATTGTTTTCCAATAATGCGAAAAGAGGTCAGAGCTTGTTGATTCCTTATGGCAGCGTGCGAATTGTTCTGGATGCAGTGCTGATTTCGAGGTGCTGTTCTTCGATTTGCCCGGTTTTTCATCTGTGATTCGCCAAAGCATGTTAGAAGCTGTCCCGGTTACTCCCTCTTTTCGACTCCCGTTAAATCACGTTCCTCAGGCAGATTACTGAAGCGTCTGCCTGAGGTTTTTAGCTTTCAGGGTAAGGCATGGTTTTATTTTGGACGAGTACTTTTTTTGGATTATGCAGCTTGAATGATTCTTCTAAAATCAGCTGATTTTAGAATATTGCAATCACGAAGGGGACTAGCTAATGGATTGAATCAGTGGATGATGACTTCTCCTTAGAAATTAATCGGTGTTTGTTGAAACGTTTTCATTGATCTGTCCAAAACGTTTGACACCGTTTACAAAAATGGATTACAATTACCCTAGATGGTTGCCGGATTCGGTTTTGCTAGGCAGGTGATCAAAGTGATTACAAAAGATCGTACCAGAGACGTCATCAGTTTGATTGATGAACGCCTCAGAAATGAAGAATTTTCAAAAGATCGGGAGTTTGTTGCGATTTGCGCATGGGTTCGCGAAAGACTGCTAGAAGAAGAGCTTGATTCAGATGAGCTTTTCGGACGTATTCAGTCATATGCGGTAAATAAGCAATGCAAGAAACCAACGATTGCGAGCGATTTGGAAAAGGCGCTTACAATGGGGCGTCCATTAGATGTGTTTATAGGATGGCTGCATCATTTGAGATGATGAAGCTTAAGGCTCCGGAGAACCGGAGCCTTTTTATTTTTGCTTTTTTTTCAGTCGTGAAATCCAGTGCGTAATCAAAATTGTTAAAACGGTAATTGATGCACTGCATGAAAAGAATGCTCCCAACATCAAAATGAGGCGAAGAGTTTTGCCTTGATTCGACATGAAAGCCCAAACGGTCAGCGTGCACAGCACAAAAGCCAGCGCAATTAAGATGAAGAGCCCGAAAACGAGCAGCGGCATATTTTTTTTCATATGATTTCCTCCTGTAAGACATTATATTATTCAGATGTGTTTCGGACAAGAACGGATAATGTTTCACGTGAAACATTTGCATGAAAGCTGATTTTTAACTATAATTGATGGCGGTAATCTTAACGAAGACCCCGAGCGTGATCAGGGGAGGAACAGCCGATTCTTCAAGTCGCAAGCCAGAGCTTTTTTGATAAAGATAATTGCATCCAGTCTAAAAACGATGAAAGGAAGAATTTGAATTGATTGATCTTAAGGAAATACTTGAGAAAATGAATCTGAACCAAAAAATCAATTATGACAAGGTCATGATGAAAATGGTTCAGAATTGGCAAAAAGAGGGGATTCGGCCGAAGATTCTGCTTCATGCCTGCTGTGCTCCGTGCAGCACGACGACGTTGGAACGCATGACTGAATTTGCTGAAGTAACCATCTATTATGCCAACTCTAACATTCATCCTCGTGCCGAATATCAACGAAGAGAATACGTCCAACAGAAATTTATTCACGATTTCAACGAAAAAACGGGAAATCACGTTCAATTTATTGCCGCTCCATACCGGCCGCAGGAATACTTTGAAGCCGTAAGAGGTCTTGAAAAAGAACCTGAAGGCGGCAAAAGGTGTCGTGCCTGTTTTGACTATCGACTTGATACGGTTGCAAAAAAAGCCGTGGAACTTGGGTTTGACTACTTTGGCAGCACGCTGACGATCAGCCCGCATAAGAACTCTCAAGTAATCAATTCCGTTGGGATCGAGGTTCAGCAGTTTTACGACGTGCATTATCTGCCAAGCGATTTCAAGAAAGGAAACGGCTACCTTCGTTCCGTTGAGATGTGCAAGGAATATGACGTCTATCGTCAATGCTACTGCGGGTGCATGTTTGCTGCTAAGCAGCAAGGCGTTGACTTGTCGCAAATCAGACGCGAAGCCTTGTCATTTATGGAGGGAAAAGACGGTCAAAAAGAATTTCCGGAGATTCGCTTTTCGATTGACGGTATCGAAGTTTGATTCACATATAAAAAACAAAAAGAGTTTTGGAAAAAAGTTCAGTTTTCCTCACAAAAGTGGCCAATGATGACTTTGTCCGGAATTTTCTTAATTTACAAAATGCAGCGTCTGCTCAATCAGCGTGGCAAGCTCCTATTCAATTTATTGACAGTCTCTTTTCGGTTGTTTCCATTATAGATAAAGATTGTCATATATACGAAAAAAAACCGGATGGTTTGCAATTGACTGCAAATCATCCGGGTTTTCAATTTAAGGCACATTTTTCGGCCTCTTTGTCTTATGTTTGATATTCGTATTTAGAATGCAAAATCGTCAAAATCAACAACTTTGGAACAACGACTGCGAAGCAACGTATAAAGACGCTTGTAGACAGGTTCAGAAACGTGATAGCTAGTATCATCGTTTTTTACTTCAGGAATAACTGGCACGTTTTTAAAGCTCATGCCAGAAATTTTGAGATCTTTTTTGACAATTTCGCCCTCAAGCAAGTGCAAACCAGCAACTGGAGCACGTTTAATTTTAACCATTGTTAGTAATTCTTCTTTCTGTAAAAATTACTAACATTTTATCACAATTTCAAGTAGTTGCAAGCAGAAAAAAGCATTTCTAATTTAGAAAGATATCTATACCAATAATGTAAGCGTATACTTGATTGTAAAGAATGCATTTTAACTTATCAGCAATTGACTAAACAACGATTAATGGCCGCATATTCTTCTCATTTTTAGTCATGACCGATGAGTTTTTGCGTTTGCGTTGCAAGGTTGCGCCAAAAGAGGATGGCATTGTTTTCAAGGTCGCTTTCAAAATCAGCGTACTCATCACGAGGTTTTAAAGTTCCGATAACGTCGCCGACAGGTCCGCAAACTTTAAGCAATTGGCCTGCTTCTTCCCAGCGCGCCGTCCAATAAGGCCCTTCAAGCGCCGTATCCAGCATGTCTTGCACGCCGTCCCTGGTCATATCGTTGATGACGTCTTGTTTGGTGGTTTGTTCGTAGCCGTTTTGTTTCATCCAAGCGAGTTTTTCTTCGACCTGTTCCATGTCGTCGGGAATCATATGCAGCATATTATAAATTCCGCCTTTCTTAAAAAATATTTACCTATATTATAATCCATTGGTGCTGCTTTGAGTACACATGACTCTTAATTTAAGATATAATTATAAGCAGGTATCAATCGAAAGGAATAATATCATGAGCGAACAGACGGAATTGTTGGAACGACCATATATCAACATCGTTAATGTTATTTGGAGTTTTGACCGGGAAACAAATCAAGTCAACATGCTGCTCGTTAAGCGTGCAAATGAGCCTGAAAAAGGGGCATGGGCAATGCCTGAAACATATTTGAGAACGGAAGAAAGCGCGGATGCGGCAGCGCTTAGGCTGGTTCGCGAAAAAATCGGACTGAATCTGTCTGCGATCCATACCGAACAGTTGGCGACTTTCACGAATCCGATGCGTTCCGGCCGGGGGCGCGATCGAATCCTGTCTTTGGCGTACATGACGTTTCTTCCTGAAATGCCACCGCTCAAGGCCGGATACGGGGCAACCGACGCGCGCTGGTTTGCGTTCTCCGCAGAAGACGGTCACTATGTGGTGCGGAACGGAGCACTGCATTTTAAAGCAAGCGAAGCGACGAGTCAGGCGAAGTATTATGAAAATGCAGAGTACGATCCCAAAACGCACCTCGCATTCGATTACGACTGGATCTTCAAAGTGGCTTGCGAAAGAATTCGCAATAAGCTCAACTACCGACCAAACGTCCTGCTGGTTTTGGGATCGACGTTTACGATGCGCGAGGCTCGCTGCGTTTATGCACCGTTTTTGATGAAAAAAGTCGACGCAATCGACAATTCCAACTTCAGAAAAACGCATATGCATCTGTTAAAGGAAATCGGGACGGAAACCGTCCAAAAACGACCAGGACGACCAGCCAAGATTTACGCTTTAAAACCAGTCGAAGATGATGAAAGTTGCAAAACAAAGTAAATTAGTGTAAGATAGGTTCAATATAAAAGTTGAACTTACTTTATTAAAGAATAAAGGTAGTTACGACTTAAATAGGAGGAAATCTCATGGATGCAGACAATTGGGCATTAGTGACCGATTTGTACGAACTGACGATGGCAAACGGTTTTAAGGAGAAGTTAGGCGAAGAAGAAGGCGTTTTTGACATCTTCTTTCGCAAGATGCCCGACGATGGCAGTTTTGTAGTGTTGGCAGGGCTTGAGCAAGCAGTCGAGGAGCTCAAGAACTTCCACTTTGAAAAAGAAGACATCGATTATTTGAAGGGGTTAAACCTGTTTTCAGATGATTTTATCGAATATTTGGCTGATTTCAAATTCAGTTGCCGCGTCTGGGCCGTTCCGGAAGGCACTCCGATTTTTCCGCGCGAACCCGTAATGACGATTCAAGGACCGCTGATTCAGGCACAGCTGTTTGAAACGCTTCTTTTGAGCATCATCAATCACGAAACGCTGATCGCAACAAAGGCGCGTCGAATCACGGCTGCAGCCAAAGGGCGCGGCGTCATGGAATTCGGTGCTCGTCGTGCCCAAGGGCCTTCAAGCGCTACTTACGGTGCAAGGGCAGCCGTAATCGGCGGCGCAAGTTCCACTTCCAACCTGCTTGCGGCCAAAAAATTCGGAATTCCGGCTGCAGGAACGATGGCGCACAGCTGGATCGAAGCTTTCGACAGCGAATACGACGCATTCAGAGCCTGGGCAGACATTTATCCTGACAACTGCTCGCTTTTGGCTGATACGTATGACGTGCTCGAATCAGGCGTTCCGAATGCCATTAAGATTTTCAACGAATTGAAGGCGGAAGGACACGACAATTTCGGTATCCGGATCGATTCAGGCGACGTAACGAAACTTGCTGAAGCAGCCCGTGAAATGATGGACGAAGCAGGCTTCCCGAATGCCAAAATCACGATTTCAAATGCGCTTGATGAAAACATCATCCAATCCTTGCTCGAACAAGGTGCGCCGATCGACAATTTCGGCGTCGGCGAAAAGATGATCACAAGCTCGTCTTCGCCTGTTTTGAGCGGTGTTTACAAGCTTTCTGCCGTTGTCAAAGGCGACAAGCTCATTCCGAAGATCAAAGTTTCGGAAAGCAAGGGCAAGTTGACGCTTCCTGGCATCAAGCAGACATATCGCTTGATCGACAACAAATCAGGCAAAGCCTTTGCCGATATTATCACGCTTCGTGACGAGGATCTTCCGTCCGAACTCACGGCTTTCAAGGCTGATCCGTTGGCAACGAAACAAAAGGGTCATCTTGCAAACTTTACGGCGGTTCCTCTTCAAAAAGAAGCCATGGACGGGACTGAAGTCAAAATCGATCTTCCAAACGTCTTTGAGATCCAAAAGTTCAGCAATTCTCAGCTCGATTTGCTTCCGCATTCAACGAAGCGCCTGCTCAATGCGGATGAATATCCGGTGTTCATCACGCCAAAACTTTATGAAGTTCAGCAAGAACTCGTTTCAAAATTTGCAGATCAATAATATAGTGAGAATGCCGGAGAAAAAGTCCCGTTTCTTACTTGAATTAAATGAAATGCCGAACGGAGGCGGTCTAGTTGCGACTGACTTCGTTCGGCTTTTTAATTTTCAATGCGTAAAAACTACTTTTTCAAGCAGCAGTACTGCTCAACTGATTTATCCAAGATTTCGCTCAAATTACGGACAAACCGGCATTAAAAGAACGTGTTTCCTTGCCCTTTTTCAAAAACGCACACTATTTTTCAATTTTGTGCTATAGTTAATCTTAGTATTACTTAGGGGGATAAACTATGAAGGACGAATTTCGAAAAGGATTGAAATATGGTATTGTTACGATTATTTCCATAATACTTGGAGTATTTGCAATTTATGTCAACAGGGTTCATGCAGATGAAAACTACACGATCTGCAATCCTGAAAACTATATGCAATATTCAAGTTTTGTTGGTGCAAATCAATATGCTTTCTTTGATGCGGACATCTTGAACGCAAAGGGGCCGACGAAAGTCGTTGCCGCAATCGGGCGCGATGGTGACCAGACGATCAGCGTTTGGGAGTTTATGCCAAACGGAGTAACGAATAATTTCAAACTTGCTCCGAACAGCAATAAAGCACTAAGGTACGTAGATCAAAGCAATCGTCCGTTTACGTTGCACTACTATCATGACGGAGACAGCTTTGACGTGATGGTCGAAGGCGATACGAATGTTGTCCTGCAGCATTACAAAGATTCAGATTCGCAGATTATTTCCCGGGAAATATCCGAACCGACGCCGCGGTTGATCAACCAGACGATCAATTACCTTGATAACAACGGCAAAAGGATTGCCCCGTCTATCGGACACAACGTCATGACCGGAATGATTTACCAAACCAAGCGTCGAGTTTTTCCCGGATATCTGTTGACGGAAACGCCATCGAATGCAGATGACTGCATGAATGAAAGCAACGTTCCCGGAACGGTGCGGACAATCAAGTATCATGGCGGCATCGGTGCAACGATCAAATATACGCAAATGGACGATTCCGGTACGGCAATTGCCGACATCTATTACGGCGGAGCAAAAATCGGCAACTCGATGATGCTTGAGCCGTTCGGCCACGGAACTGCCCATCTCAGTTTTGTGGGCGGGATGACGATTCCGCTTGAGAATTACTTCGGCAACCAGACTCGGACGATCAACTATGTTTATAAGCGTCTGGGATCATGGAAGATTTCCGTTCCCGGAAAGCCGGAGCAAGACATTGCATACCAAAACGATCCGTCAGATTCGACCAAGACAGCTGCCCAGAATCAGATCGTCCCTTATGTCGAAGGATATACTGTCGAATGCAGCAATGGCAGCCTCCAACAGGTCAGCGCAAACAAATGCGACGGCTACCGTTTGTCTTCGCCTGAAGATCCGTTCAAGGATGGCGTGGTCAGCTACGTGGCTGATAATTCTGCGGAAATCAACGCCAACGGTGAAAATCAAAACCCGCAACAAGAAAAGGTTGCAGCTGGTTCAAATAACGATCAGAACGTGAGAAAATTTCAGGTGGATCGACAAAAAGATCAGCCGCGTCAGACAGAAGTTATCGCTCCAGCTAAACTTGCCGTCAAGCAAAAAGCTGCACAACCAAGCGAAAGCAAAAAGAATTTTGGACTTCTGCCGCAAACGGGCGATTTCAGTTCAAATTTGTGTTTCTTTGGTGCGGTTATTGTTGGAATTTTAGCGATCTGCGGTTTGGTCATGCTTGATCGTCGTTTCAATTTAGATAACAGGCAAAAATAATTTTTAACAACGGAGGCTGGAAAAAAGTCTGGCTCAAATTAAAAAAACGGACGGTTTGCAAGCAATTGCAAATCGTCCGGTTTTTTGTTTAATCCAAGCGGGGTTTCCCGCCATCTTTAACTACACGTTATATGTTCTGGCCGCCTTTTCCAACAGTTTCTCCAACGTCTCAGCTTCATTGTCAGTCAAGCCAGCAACGCTTTCATGGCTGATGTCTTCCATAATCTGGTCGAGCACGGGAATAACGTCTCGACCTTTTTGTGTCAAAAACAGTTCGTTTTTACGCCGGTCGTTCTTTGCGACGTCTTTTCTCAGCCAACCGTCGGCCACAAGGTGATTGATGTGTTTGGTAACGATGCTTTGCTCGCGCTGGATCGTCTGAATCAGGTAATTCTGGCTGATGCCAGGGTGTTCGTCGACAATAATCAGGTAAAAGAAATTCGCCTCGTGCAAGCCGTATTTGCTGCAGCGTCGGTTGATTTCTGTTCTGATCTTGCGGTTGAAGACGGAACACCATTTTTCAATGCTCGATCTCATATTTTGTTCCTTTTAAAATGCAGAGTTTAAGAATTCCTTCTGCTTGATCCTTGCCAGTAGCGGGCAAACGTTGCTAAAAGCAAAGCCGCAAAGACGACGGTCAGCCACATGGCAGCGTGGAACCCGGTAATAAACGAAGCCGGAATTCCGGAAACAACGATCAGCAAGGTAATCGAAGTTGCTCCGAAAGCCTGTCTGATGGAGTTGTTCAAAGCAGTCGCATGACTGATTTCTGCTTGATCAAGTTCGATAAATGCTTCGGACATTGCAGGCGAAAAGACGAGCGCATTGCCGATCATGCGGACCATATAGGCAACGGTCACGATCCAAAGCGGGGTCGTCGGCTTGAGGGAAACCAACGGAATCGAGGCCAAAAGCATCAAAATACCGCCAGTCGTAATCAGATATTTTGGTCCGAAGCGATCGTACAAGCGTCCGACGATGGCGGCCGAAAGCGCATTGGCAATTGCCCCTGGCAGAAGAATCATCCCTGAAACGGTTGAGCTGACGTGCGAGACATTTTGCGCAAAGATCGGCACCATCTGTTCAGTGCCAAGCAAAATCATGAAGGCAAAAATACCAACTAGCGTCATTCTGCGAAATGCAGGGTTGGCAACGATTCTGACGTTCAGCATCGGGTCTTTGAGTTTGAGCTGGCGCTTAATGAACAGTGTCAAAATGACAAGTCCGACAACGAGCATGACAAATCCCAGAGCAATGTCTGTTTGGAAAAACGTCAGGCTTGCAAGCGTCAAAGCTGCACCGATCAAGGACAAGAAGACGGAAAGAACGTCGATTTTGAGTTCGCGCGGTTCTTTGAAGTTTGGGAACGTTGCAAAACCGATCAGTAAAACGAGCAGCATCAGCGGCAGCACAAGAATGAATATGTAGCGCCATCCGAGCGAGTTGACGATGATTCCTGAAAGCGTCGGTCCGATTGCCGGTCCGAAGGCGATAACAAGGCCTGACATGCCAAGGATCGTTCCGCGTTTTTCCATCGGATAGATTGAAATCATCGTCGTCATTTGAAATGACATCAAAATTCCGCCTGCGCATGCCTGAACGAGTCTCGCAAGCAACAGGAACCAAAAGTTATGCGCAAAGCAGCCGATGAGCGTGCCGACGGCAAACGTGCCGATCGTTCCCAAAAAGACGGAGCGATTGCGGAACTTTTCATACATATTGGATGAAAGGGGCGTTACGACTCCGATGATCAACGTGTAACCGGTGGTCAGCCATTGCGCAAGTGTCAGTGAAACGTGCATTTCCTTTTGGATGACAGGAAGAGCTGTGACCATCATCGTTTGGCTGGCCAAACTGATGAACGATGAAAGAAGCAGCAGCACGGTAATTGTCGTCCGAAGTTTCGGATTGATGGTTTTTGAAATATTTGCCATGTTTTCAATTCCTCTTTCTAAATTACATGCATCTGCATTTAATAATAAATGCATTTGCATTTAATTTCAAGCCTTCTTTATAAAATGCAGTGCGGCAACATTCGATATTTCACCAAATACATGAGGATAAAAAAACAAATTTGCTAAAAAACACGAATATTTTCAAAATGTTTTGCGAAATTATTAGTTATGCGCTATACTTTTATTAAAACTAACAGGTTTAATATAAAGAACGAGGTGCAAAAAGATGAAAGCAATTTTGACCACTGTCGGTGAAGATCAAGTCGGAATTATCGCAGGCGTAAGTCAATATTTGGCAGAAAACAAGGTTAACATCCTGGATTTGTCACAAACGATCATGGATGGCTACTTTACAATGATGATGATGGTAGACGTGCCGGAAAACGAAAAAGAATTCGGCGTTTTGGCACAAGAATTGTCAGACCTTGGTCAAAAGCTTGGCGTTGAGATTCGCATTCGCAACGAAGAAATCTACCGTGCGATGCATCATCTTTAATGGGGGAAAATATGGAAAGCGAAAAGATTTTAGAAACGATTCACATGATTTCTGACGAGAATCTTGACGTGCGTACGATCACGATGGGAATTTCATTGCTTGACTGCATCGACTCGGACAGCGACAAAGCTTGCCAGAAGATTTACGACAAAATCACGACCAAGGCCAAGGATCTCGTCAAGGTCGGTGAACAGATTCAAGAAGAATACGGAATTCCGATCATCAACAAGCGTGTCACGGTAACGCCGATTTCTTTGATTGCCGCTGCTTCGCACGATCAGGATTACGTCAAATATGCCTTGACGCTTGACAAGGCAGCCCATACGCTCGGCATTGATTTCATCGGTGGCTATTCTGCGCTTGTTCAAAAAGGCTATCAAAACGGCGACAAGACTTTGATCAAGTCGATTCCGGAAGCCCTGGCTCAAACCGATCTTGTTTGTGCTTCGGTCAACGTCGGTTCAACGAGAAGCGGCATCAACATGGATGCCGTTGCCGAAATGGGGCAGGCCGTCAAGAAAGCCTCAGAGCTTGATTTCATGACGAATGCCAAAATGGTTATCTTCTGCAATGCCGTTGAAGACAACCCGTTCATGGCCGGTGGTTTTTGCGGCGTTTCCGAACCGGATACCGTCATCAACGTTGGTGTTTCCGGTCCCGGCGTCGTTAAGAAGGCGCTTGAAAAAGTCAAGGGTGCTTCCATGGACGTCGTTGCCGAAACGATCAAGCAAACAGCGTTCAAAGTTACGCGCATGGGTCAAATGGTTGGTGCCGTTGCCTCAGAACGTCTCGGCGTTCCGTTTGGCATCGTCGATTTGTCGCTTGCACCGACGCCTGCCGTTGGGGACTCCGTTGCGCAGGTTTTGGAAGAAATCGGTCTTGAACAAGTCGGCACTCACGGCACGACGGCAGCTCTTGCCATGCTCAACGATGCCGTTAAAAAGGGCGGCATCATGGCTTGCAGTCACGTCGGCGGATTGTCGGGCGCATTCATCCCCGTTTCCGAAGATGCCGGGATGATCGATGCCGTCAATGCCGGCACGCTGACGCTTTCCAAGCTTGAAGCCATGACGGCGGTTTGCTCGGTCGGACTCGACATGATTGCCGTTCCTGGCGATACGCCTGCTGAAACGATCAGTGCCATGATTGCAGATGAAGCAGCAATCGGCATGATCAACAACAAGACGACGGCTGTTCGCGTCATTCCGGTTCCCGGAAAGAAGGTCGGCGAGACCGTGGAATTCGGCGGTCTCCTCGGTCATGCACCGATCATGGGCGTCAACCCGGCAAGTTCTGCCGACATGATTCACCGTGGCGGTTTGATTCCGGCTCCGATTCACAGTTTTAAAAATTAACATTAAGTTGCTTGCGACATGCCATTTCGGCATGTCGCTTTTTTTATAAAATGCAAAGCTCGCGGCTGCGGAATTTGTTCTTGCAGTGGCGGGCGGCCGCAATTGTTCCGTGAGAAATGCCTAAATTTTGTCTGCCGCTGCCTTCAAAAAGGCCCCGCGCGACCATCGAAGTAGACAAAAATGGAGAGAAATGCCTTGATTTTGTCTACCGCATCCTCCAAAACCGCGCGGCCTCGACAGCTGTCATATTAGGAAGTGCTGCCAAAATCAGCCTGCACGCGGCCCATCTTCACAGCGCCTTATCCAAATGCAGCATCGCATCACCGCTGCATCCAAAAGCACTGGATTTTACAAAAAAGAACCGCCGAAAATCGGACGGTTCTTGAGATGTGCCGCGTTTATCTTTTTCTCAGTTATTAGATCATAAACGAAACATTAACGTTTCAACATTGTGGCGGTCTCGAGCTTAACACTCGAATTTGCCGGTTGGAGAAGGTTTTGTGGATTGAGTAACTCTTTGATTTTTGAATCGGGAATGTTGATCTTTTCTTTGAGTAACACTTCAATCGACTCGCCTGTAGCAACCGCCTCCTGAGCAATTTTGGCTGCGGCACGGTAGCCAATTGTTGGAGACAGCGCGGTTGCAAGGCCTGCGGAGTGTGCAGCCATTTCAGCGCAGCGTTGCTCGTTGACTTTGAGATGATCGAGGCAGTTTTTCTTCAAAGTAAGGAGCGCGCCGCGAAGAAGGGATGCGTCTTCAAAAAGATCGTCAAACATTACGGGTTCAAAAGCATTCAGTTCAAGCTGCCCAGACGAACTTGCGAGTGCGATTGCAGCATCATTGCCCACTACTTGAAATGCAGCTTGCGCACAAACTTCAGGAATGACTGGGTTGACTTTGCCGGGCATGATTGATGATCCGGCTTGAACTTTTGGCAGTTCCAGTTCATGGAGACCGGCTTGCGGACCGCTACCAAGGAGACGCAGGTCGTTTGTAATCTTGATCAGATCAGTGGCCAGATTTTTATATGCGCTTGACAATGCCACATAGCAATCCGTGTTTTGCACGGCATCCGACAAATCTTCAGCTTGAGTCAACGGCATTCCAGAGAGACGACGCAATTCAGGAACCACAGCGTCACAGTATTCCTGAGTTGCGCAAATGCTGGTGCCGATCGCCGTTCCGCCAAGGGGCACTTCAAGCAAAGAAGCTGAGGCTGCTTCGATTCGCTTGTAGTCGCGCATGAGGACACGATAGTACGCGTGAAACTCCTTGCCAAACGTTGTCGGGACTGCATCTTCAAGTTGGGTACGGCCCATTTTTAAGGAGAAGCGGTGTTCATGAGCCAGTTTAAGAAATGAGGATGCATTCTTCTCAAGCTGATCCAAGAGATCGGTCGCATATTCCACCAGAGCCATGTGTCCGGCGGTCGGATAGACGTCGTTTGTCGATTGTGCCATGTTGACGTCATCGTTTGGATGAATCAGCTCATACGTACCTTTCTTTGCCCCGGCCATTTCCGCCGCGAGGTTGGCGATTACCTCGTTAGCGTTCATGTTGGTGCTCGTCCCGGCGCCGCCTTGAATAGCTGGAGTCCGCAATTCTGAAGCAAAACGATCAAAATCGCCCAAAATAGCTTCGCATGCGCCGACGATCATCCGGTGCTTATCGGCTGCCAACCTGCCCGTTTCGGCATTCGCATTTGCGCAAGCTTCCTTTACGAGAATCAAATTCCTTACAAGTCTTCCATCGACCGGCCGACTCGTGACAGGGAAATTCTCGCGAGCACGCTCGGTGTGAATGCCATAATACGCAGCATCGTCAACAGCTTTGGTACCTAATGAGTCGCTTTCAATCCGCATTGTAAAAACCTACCTTTCAAAATCTGAATCAACTTACGTGTTATATAATATAACATCAACCGCCAAATTACGATACCTTATCCGTTTTTGCGTGGAAAATAATGTGTGCGGCGTTTTCAACTTAAGATTTTTAAGTCTGCAGGCTATGTCGCTTAAAAAATGCAGGGCGTTGATTCGCCGTTTGTTTTTGGAGCCTCAAGGTTCGAAACGCACGCTGCTGTTCTTTGCGCGGCCAGGATGAATCATCGTCCCGGCGCGTCGGGTTGCTCTTTGCTGCCTTGGTCAGACACCGCGGCCGTCTGCTCTGCATTTTGCCAAAAAAAGAGCCGCAACCAGGGCTGCGACTCTCTATTCTTCATCTTCAGGCACGAGCGCACGCGGCTCCACGCTGGTCGAAAAAACGATTTGGGTCTGCGTTTCGCCGAATCTCTGCAAATCATTGATAAACTCGTCCAGATCCTTCGTCGTTTTAAAACGGCAGGTCAAAATCTGCGAATACTTGCCGGTCACGCAGTCGCATCCGACGACGTTCCTGCATCCTTTGACGTAAGGGTAAAATTCGTCTTTGTCTTTTGGTGCAAGGCACAAGCTGACGAATGCCTTGATAGGGTATCCCAGTTTTTCACAATCGACTGCTGCGTGGAATCCCGTTATGTATCCGTGTTCCTTCAGGTGCGCGATTCTTGAGCTCACGGCCGGGGCTGAAATAAAGCATTGCTTGCTGAGTTCTTTTAGAGACATTCGCGCATCCTGTTCCAGACATCCTAAGATGGTGCGGTCAATCTGATCCATATAAATCCCTCCATGTTATATAATATAACACCAGGCTGGCGATTTAAGCAATAAAAAAAGGCCAACCCCCTTGGCCTAATAACATCCTGTTTAATTTGTCGCGCTTTTGGCGAGCGCGTATTTTTTCACCTGGGCTTCAACTGCCTCAAGGTCAAGCGGTTTTTGGCTTGATTCAAACGTTATGATCAAGTCGTTTCCCAAACCGTGCTTCAGATATTCGTTGTGTTTTCTGATGGCGTTGTTGACGTAATGCAAATCATCCATCATTCCGAAATGTTCATAATAAACCAAGCGGTTGTTTCTGACGTCATAGATCGTAAAATCAGGATAAACGATCGTCCCGTCGCCCATATCGAGCCTCATTTCGTATCTGTATGGCACTCCGAGCATATACAGCAGGTCCGCAATCAGCTTCTCCGACTTTGAACGAACCGTGTCGCCCTTAAGAGTCTTGAACCCATTTTCGACAGGACGCATTTTTGCGTATCCCTTTGAAACCCATTCGTTGATCTTGTATTCCATCGATTTTGCGAGCGGTGCAGTGAAATTTTTGAATTCGTCCGGTAAATTTTCGTAAATCTCCAAATAGGAAGATTCGCTGTCTGTTTTCAAAAACCGATTGATCGCCTTAAGTCGCTGCTTGGCAAATTTCAGGCATGCGACGTCATGCATCTTCTGGGCCAATCCCTTGATCACGCTGATGTTGCTTTTGGGAAGGTAGGTCGTTTTCTTTCTTTCTGAATCATATCTCTTAAACCATGATTTTCCCTTGTATTTGACAACGTGAAGCGTTCCCTTCGGAGCCGCCTTGATTCTTTTTTCGAGCACGTCGATCTGTTGCAAAACTTTGTCGTGCTCGGCTAACAATAATGAGTGCAGTGAGTCCATATGATTCCCCCTTATATTAAAATTGTTTTAATTATACTCTTATTTCAGGCTTATTCAATACTTAAAACACGATGTAATATTCTTGTAAAATGCAGGGCTTTGATGGCTGCGGGTCGGGTGCAATTGTACCACGGCTAAAAAGCTATGGCCGTGGGTTCCAAAGCATCATTTGCCGTGCACTGCGGTACCCCTGGGACGCATGTCTTCAGCTAAATCTATCCGTGCGGCGCTCGAAGCAGACAAAAACAAAGCAAAAAGCCTTGATTTTGTCTACCGCCACCTCCAAAAAGGTCCCGCGCGGCCCTCAAAGTAGACAAAAACGGAGTGAAATGCCTCGATTTTGTCTACCGCCACCTCCAAAAAGACTCCGCGCGGCCTTCAAAGTAGACAAAAACAGAGCAAAAAGCCTTGATTTTGTCTACCGCCACCTCCAAAAAGTCCCCGTGCGATACTCGAAGTAGACAAAAATCGAGTGAAATACCTTTATTTTGTCTACTGCTGCCTTAAAAAAGTCCCCGCGCGGCGCTCGAAGTAGACAAAAATCGAGTGAAATACCTTGATTTTGTCTACCGCTGCCTTAAAAAAGGGCGCGCACGGCCCTCGAAGTAGACAAAAACAGAGCAAAATGCCTTGATTTTGTCTACCGCCACCTCCAAAAAAGCCCCGCGCGGCCCTGAATAATGAACGGAATTCTCGCTTCGCTGCGAATTCCCTCGATCTAAATCAAAAATGAAAAGATTCCCGGTTTCCCGAGAATCTTTTTTCAATAGTATATAAGGAACAGATGCTCACTGTGCTCGCATCTGGTTTACATAATTCACGCCTTGCCATCGTCCCCCCATATCCCACCGCATCCATCATCCCCATTCATAAACAGTCATAATCGTTCAAGATAATGAAACTTTTTGACGTTTTTTGATTGCTTTTTCTCAAACGCCATGTTATTATACTATCGGAAGGTGGTGAAAGTGCTTGCAGAAGAGAGACAGCAAATGATTTTGCAAATGTTGAAGGAAAACAAAGTCGTCAAGCTTCAGGAAATCTGCGAAAAGTCCGGCTGCTCGGAATCATCCGCCAGAAGGGACTTCCAGCTGCTTGAAGAAAAGAATCTTTTAGTCAGGGTGCACGGCGGTGCCAAAATCAAGTATTCATTGTCGAGCGAACCGGACATGACCGGCAAGGCGACACGCAATACTTCTGAAAAAAATGCGATTGCGCATGCTGCGGCAAAACATATTCAGCAGGATGACGTGATTTATCTTGACGCCGGCACTTCAACGCTTGCAATGGTTCAATATCTTGAACCGGAACAGAACTTGACGGTTGTCACGAACGGCGTCATGCACGCATCCATGCTTGCCGACAAGGACATCAGGACGATTCTGATCGGCGGCGAACTCAAAAATACGACAAAGGCCATCGTTGGCGTTGAAGCGATCAACTCGCTCAAGCAGTACCGATTCAACAAAGTTTTCATGGGGATGAACGGCATCCACCCTCGTTATGGCTACACCACCCCTGATCCCAACGAAGCTGCCGTCAAGCAGGTTGCGATGGAACAAAGCGAACAGTGCTACGTGCTTGCTGACCATACGAAATTTGATGAGGTCTCGTTCGTCAAGGTTGCTGACGTTTCGAAAGCACGAATCATCACCACGCAGTTGTTTCCAAAAATAAGCAGTCAGTACAATAAGCAGACAACGATACAGGAGGTAGAAAAATGATTTATACGGTGACGGTCAACCCCTCAATCGATTACATCGTTCAGCTCAAAAACCTGACATTGGGCGAAGTCAATCGCATGGACTACGACAACAAGCTCCCGGGGGGAAAGGGCATCAATGTTTCGCGCATCTTGAAAGAGCTCGACGTGGAAAATACAGCGCTCGGCTTCCTGGGCGGTTTTACCGGCAGATTCGTTGAAGAATCGCTTGAAAACGTCGGTTTGAGCACAAGTTTCACGCATATTAAGGAAGACACGCGCATCAACGTTAAAATCAAGGCAGAAGAAGAAACTGAAATCAACGGCCGCGGTCCGGTGATTTCTGAAGAAGAATTGGTCGAGTTCAAAAAGCAGTTTGAAAAATTAGAAAAGGGCGACGTCGTGATTTTTGCGGGCAGCCTTGCACCGAATCTTGATGATGATTTTTATGCGGAACTGATTGACGTGATTCGCGAAAAGGACGCGGATTTCGTGATCGACACGACGGGTGAAAGCTTGATGAAGACGCTTGAAAAGAAGCCGCTTGTCGTTAAGCCGAACAATCACGAATTGGCAGATCTTTTCCACGTTGAACTGAAATCGATGGATGACGTTGCGAAATACGGCAAGAAACTTTTGGAGCTTGGCGCACAGCACGTCTTGATTTCAATGGCAGGCGACGGCGGCATGATGATTACAAAAGACAAGGTCTATCGTTCATATGCGCCAAAGGGTACGGTCATCAACTCGGTTGGTGCCGGTGATTCGATGATCGGCGGATTTACCGGAACCTTTGCCAAGACGGGCGACGTTTTGGAAGCATTCCGTTACGGTCTTGCCTGCGGTTCAGCCACTGCATTTTCCGAAGACCTTGCAGACAAGAATAAGATCAACGAAATTTTGCCATTGATTAAAATCGAAGAATATAAATAAGGAGGGAATGTCTCATGGACATTCGTGAACTATTAAGAACGGACCTGATGATCATGGATCTTAAGGCTCAGACAAAGGCTGAAGTCATCGATGAAATGGTCCGCAATCTGTTTGAAAAGGGCGTCATCAAGGACGAAGAAGCATATAAAAAAGACATTATCAAACGTGAAGAAGAAGGTTCGACCGGAATGGGCGACGGCATTGCCATTCCGCATGCGCACAACGAAGCCGTCAACGAACCGGCTGTAATGTTTGCCAAGAGTCAGGCAGGCGTTGACTACGACTCGCTTGACGGACAGCCTGCACATCTCTTCTTCATGATTGCAGCTCCCGAAGGCGGCGACAACACTCACCTTCAGGCTTTGGCAGCATTGTCTCAGGTATTGATGAATCCTGACGTTACGAGCGCTTTGAAGTCCGCCGATACGCCTGAAAAGGTTCAGGCAATCTTTGCTGATGCGGTTGCAAGGAAGGAAGCTGAAAACAAGGCTCAGGAAGAAGCTGAAAAGCAAGCGGACAACGCACCTGCAAGCGATCGTCCGTACATTGTTGCCGTCACGGCCTGCCCGAACGGCATTGCGCATACGTACATGGCAGAAGAAAACCTCAAGAAGGCTGCTGAAAAGCTCGGCGTTGACATCAAGGTCGAAACGAACGGCTCGGAAGGCGTCAAGCACCTTCTTTCAGATTCGGAAATTGCGCGCGCAAAGGGCGTCGTCATTGCTGCCGACAAGAAGGTCGCAATGGCACGCTTCAACGGCAAGCAATTGATTTCAAAACCCGTAACGAGCGCCATCAAAAATCCTGAAGAACTGATTCAAACGATTCTTGACGGCAAGGCTCCTGCATACAAAGCAGAAGCGGGTGAAGAAGAATCATCTTCTGCATCTTCAAACGACACGGTCTGGGGCAGCATCTACAAGCAGCTGATGAACGGGATTTCTCATATGCTTCCGTTCGTTATTGGCGGCGGGATTCTGATGGCTATCTCATTTATCGTTGAACAGTACATGGGCGGCGCAAAATCGCCTGCATTCATCTTCTTGAATAATGCCGGCAACATGGCCTTTGCCTTCATGGTTCCGGTTCTTGCCGGATACATTGCCGAAGCCATTGGCGATCAGCCGGCCCTGATGCCAGGTTTCGTCGGCGGTTTCATGGCAACCGTCTACTCCGGCTCGTTCGGCGGCGCATATACTGCTAACGTCATGTCCGATGCCAAATCCGCAGCCGGCTTCCTTGGCGGTATCGCAGCCGGTTTCATTGCCGGCCATATGATGAACGGCTTGAAGAAGCTCTGCAAGAACCTGCCGAAGTCAGTCGAAGGCATGAAGCCGATGCTGATTTATCCGATTTTAGGCTTGCTGTTCATCGCACTGATCATGTACTTCATCGTCAACCCGATCTTCTCCACGATCAACGTCTGGATCACGAACTTCCTGAATCACCTCGGCACGGGCAATGCCGTCCTGCTCAGCCTGATTCTGGCCGGCATGATGTCCATCGACATGGGCGGTCCCTTCAACAAGGCCGCATACGTCTTTGCATCCGGTGCCTTCGCAAACGATCCGCATTCAACGGCCGCAGCCGGCTTGATGGCTGCAGTCATGGTCGGCGGCATGGTGCCTCCGTTCGCAACTGCGCTTGCAACAGTGCTCTTCCCTAAGAAGTTCACGGAACAGGAACGCCGCGCCGGCGTCTCCAACTGGGTTCTCGGCTTCTCCTTCATCAGTGAAGGCGCGATTCCGTTCGCAACGGCCGATCCAGGTCACGTGATTCCTTCCTGCATCGTCGGTTCTGCCGTTTCAGGAGCTCTCATCGGCTTGTGGCACGTATCCGTTCCCGCACCGCACGGCGGCTTCTGGGTAACGCCGCTTGCAAACAACCCGCTCGGCTACATCCTTGCCGTTGTCATCGGTACGATCGTTGCCGGACTCATCCTCGGCTTCTGGCGCAAGGATGCTGATGAAAAATAAATGATTGACGGGACTTCTCCTTGAGAAGTCCTGTTTTTGTGCTCTGCATCCTGCCTGAAGTGCCAAAAAACGAACTGCCGGACCTTTTGAATGGGACCGCCGTTTTTGGGAGACAGGATACAATATAGAGCGTAGGGGGTGGTGCTCCCCTCGCTTTATCCGTGGTTGTTTTGATTTGATTACTTCAGATCGAGCTCCTTTCTCCTTTATACAACAAAGGTTCGAGGGACCTGTTTATAAAGCAGTCGATTGTTTCGGCTGCTTTTTTTGTCAAATGCAGTGCGTTGATGGCTGCTGATCGCGCGCCCCCAAAGTAGACAAAAAGCGAGCGAAATGCCTGAATTTTGTCTACCGTAGCCACCAAAATCGGTCCGCGCGCCCTCCAAAGTAGACAAAAACGGAGCAAAATGTCTGAATTTTGTCTACCGTAGCCTCCAAAACCGGACCGCGCGTCCCCCGAAGTAGACAAAAACAGAGCAAAATGCCTTGATTTTGTCTACCGCCACCTCCAAAAAGGCCCCGCGCGCCCTCCGAAGTAGACAAAAACAGAGCAAAAAGCCTGAATTTTGTCTACGCCGCCACCCCCCAAACCCCTCAACTAATCTGTCGGAATTCTCGCTCGCTGCGAATTCCCCCAATCCAAATCAGAAAGGACAAGATTCTCGGCGGGCCGAGAATCTTCTTCCGATAAATCAATAAGGAACAGATGCTCACGTTGTTCGAATCTGATTTTTGTTGACAGCATATCTATGTATTCGTAGCTTTTTTGTATATATTGTAATGACAAAATGTTGACAAAAAGAGCATTCTTATATACGATATCCTTGAATGGAGGTGTTCCATATGTCAACAACGAATTTAAACATCAGAACAGATAAGGATGTCAAAGAGAAAGCAGAGAAAATTTTCAATGAACTTGGATTAAACATGACCAGTGCCGTAAATATTTTTCTGAGAACTGCTATTCGTGAACGCGGCATTCCGTTTGAATTGAAATTGGACGTGCCGAACGAAACAACGATTGCAGCGATTGAAGAGGGGAGAAAAATGGCTTCAGATCCATCTTCACCAAGATATTCCAACATTGATGAATTGAGGGATGCGCTTGAAAAATAAGTACGATATTCAGTTCACCGGTCAGTTTAAGAGGGATTTCAAGCTTGCGAAAAAGCAGCATAGGAATCTTGATAGATTGTTTAAAGTGATTGATGTTTTAGCGGCTGGCGGCACATTGGACGAAAAGTACAGAGATCATGCTCTTACGGGTAATTACAAGGGCACACGCAAATGTCACGTTGAACCGGATTGCCTGCTCATCTATGAAATTCGCCAAGACGTGCTGGTCCTGTTTCTTTACAGGCTAGGCACACATTCTGAATTGTTTTAAAAAGCACGTTGGAATTTGCCGACGTGCTTTTTTGTTTCATGAAAATGCAGTGCCGCATCCCGAATTTGTTTGATATAACTAAATTAGGAAATATTAATCTGATCAGAGAGAAGATGAAGGAAGACGGCGATTACTACTGTAGCGAAGAGCAGTTTCGAAAACTTAAAAAAGAAGTCGAACATGCCAAAGCGGAGGTTGAATTCCTGAAAAAATTGTTGCCATCAGAAGTAAATGGTGGTAGTCGCTGTTTCAATATAAAAGGGTTCTCGCTAAAAAGGCCGCTTCGTGCGAAGCAGCCTTTTTAGCAAGCATTGATTTTCATTTACATTATTTTTGTATGTATATTACAGAACACCCAATTCTTTTAGAATTGTATCAACTTCCGTCATGGGATTACAGTCAACATCTCCCCACTTAATATTTATGGAGTTAAAGTGTTCCGTCAATTTTTTGATATTTTCGCCTGCTTTCTCTAAGTATGGTCGGATCTTTTCTGAAATATCCATATTTTCTTTATATCCTGGTATATATTTTGCTAATTCTTTTTTTGGATCCTTACTATCCTCAAACGGGTGGGTAGTATACTTAAAATGTAAAATAAACCAAACCTCGATGCAAGGATTAGATACAATGAATTTGATATTTTTTGATGATTTTTGCAAACTTTTTATTTTTTGAATTTTTTGAGGATCGCAATCTAAATCTAAGACAATATAGGCTTTATCTCCATTTTTAGTATTAAGACCATTGGCAGTCCATGCTTTTTTCATAGATCTGAGCATCCTGGATGGATCTGTATCTAATCCTGTCTTTACAAATCTAATTACATAATTGCCATGTTGTTCATTGAAGGAGCTAAAATATAACTGTTCAGTCTTGTTTTTTCCTTCACCTGTAATCAGCATTACGGGTTTTCTGTGCCGCTGGACATTGTTTCTTTTTTTCTTTTTAAAGTTTCTTTCAGCCATCTACAGAACCTCCCCCGTCTTCATAAACGGAATTGCCCCATACCTTCCCATCAGATATCCTTTTTCAATATTTTCCGTTTTGCGAACTGAAAATTCGTCAAGTGAGTATAAATCCGTTACGCCGTTTTTGGAGTCTTTTTCCGTAAAATAGATTTGATCTCTTCTAAACATATTCAAGGACAAAATGCTTGTTTCATGTGTTGTTACGATCAATTGAGATCCGCTTTTGTTTATATCCGGATCTCTGAAAAGGTTCATTATAAATTTTACTAGGCTCGGATGCATGCTTTTGTCGATTTCGTCTAAAATAAGCGTTTTTCCATTTTCAAAAGAATCTTTTAACAGTGGGGCATAGAAGAATAAAAGTTGTGTGCCTAATGATTCTTCCTGAAAATCAAGCGGAAATTCTGTCTTTTTTCCATCGTCATCTGTAACAGTGTGGCTGGTAGTAATTTCCAAATTATAATGCTTTCCTTCGCTTGGTGTTATTACCCTGTCCTGGACAATGAGCTGAAATGGAAGATTTTCAACAACTTCTTTTGATTTTATCTCAATGTTGCTGATGTTGATATCTGCTTGTTGCAGTAATTTTTTTGTAAAATCAATATATTCATGGTTCTTGTCTGTGCGATATTTTTCAAGGGATACTCCGCTTAGACTTGTTACGTCCGTAAAAGTATCGATTGATCTTGCAAGCCATTCAAACGGAATTTTTGTGCATTCAACGTTCCAAGCAGTAGCAGTTGACAAAAATAGCTTATTTGGGGTGTTCATCTGGTATGCAGCTTCAAATTTCGTTTTATATGTTCTGTTAAACTTAGGATCTTCGTTTTCGGTTATATCAAATAATAATGTCGGTTTTGACGAGTTGTATCTGTACAAATACTCTTCAACAATCTTCTCAGTGGTTGCGCTGAACCCGTAAATATATTTTTTGCCGTCTTTTGCGATGAATGTGAATTCAAAAGAAGAGGGCTTTTTTCTGGATTCGTAATCAAGTTTAAATGGAATTACAGGAAGGCTGTCAGTAACTTGAATATTGTTTGAATTTCTTATCATTATCAGGGAAATAGTTATCGCTTTAAATAAGCTGCTTTTGCCAGAAGCATTCGCTCCATAAATCGCAATGGAATTTACGGCTTTATACTTTCCTTTTTTTATGATGTTTTCAGAATGCTCTTTGGTTCTTGAAGGCTCAAGGCTCAAATAAACTTTGTCTCTGATGGATGAGAAATTCTCGACAGTAAATTGAATCAGCATATGATGACCTCCTTTTAAAATGCTTTCCTATGCTTATCATATGCTTCTTAAGTCCTATTTTCAACATTATTTTGGCGTTTTTTGCAATTTCCCCACACATTTCCTCATAATAATGCACAATACGCAAAAAAAGCGCTCCGACCACCGTCGCAGCGCTTCCTATCATCCATCATTTCACGCTGGCAGCCATCTTGACCAGCGTATCGATATTCTTTCCCTTCAACGTATACAAAACGTTGCCCTTGTTCCACGTCAGCACGTTTTCGCTGGCGGTTGCTTCAAGCTGTCCGCCGCCTTTCGTGCTTGGGGCTGGCAAGTAGTATTGCTCAAGCAGGCTAACGACGTGTTGTGCCGTCGGAACCGGATCTTCGCCAACGACTGCGCTAGCATGAACGACGAATGACCATCTGCCTTCGTTCCATTGCAGGTAGCGTTGTCCCGCACCCGAGTCCATGACGCCGCTGATGCCGTACCCAAGATCGACTGTCGGCAATCCGCTTGAGCTGTCTGATGGCTGGTAAGGCACGTCGTTTGCGGCTGCGCTCTCGCTGTCATAAGTCTTTTTGACAAACGTTGCGTAAGGCACGTGTCCGCTGGTTGCCCCGTCATTCAATCCGTATGGGCTGTAGCTTACGATGTAGTCAACGGAGAAGTTGTTCGCATCGCCGGTATAGCGCATGTTCAAATATCCGGGTGCCGAATCGAGTCCGTTTGAGCTCGGAAGCAAGATGTTTCCTAAGTTATTTCGTATTGAAGCATTAAGTTCTGATAATCGTTTGTTGTTTAAATCCAGTGTCGGGGAAGACGTTGATGTTTCTCTTGCCTCGAGGTTTGAGCCGGAACTCGAAGAAGCGTCAGAAACTGAACCGGCACTGGAAGCTGAGACATCTTTTTTGACGGAGCTTGATGATTGTGACTTTTCTTGAGATTTTTTCGTCTTGACTGACGATACTGAACTTGTTTTTTCGCTTTCGTTTGAAGTTTTTTCACCTTTTTTTTGATTTGAGCAAGCCCCTAAAATCAAGCCTGAAACAAGCAAAATTCCGAAAAGCTTCAATTCTTTTTTCATATATACCACTCCTTTTTTGTAACCGCAACCTTTAAATGTCGATAACCCTTATTTCACCTATTATGATACTACTTTTAGTTAGTGTTTGATATAAATAAATTGTGAACTAAAATATAACATTGAATAATATTTATGAATGCTGAAATTAAAGTAGGGCAAATTTGCCCTACTTTCCGTATTCTAATGTGGTAGAATGTTCTTTATAAGACTCTGATAGAAATTAAAAGGATTATCGATAATGCGTTATCAATTATTTGCATTGCATTACAGTTATATAATAATCGATAATTCGATTGGCTATTTTTTGAAAAACTATGTAAATTAAGAAAACACCTGTCTTGAATTATGTTAAAATGGTGAGAGTAATCTACATATGAGGAGAAGTGAAATGAACGACAACAATAATGAAGAAACAGTTATCGATTTATCTCAACTGTTCGGAGCTGTCAGGAAAAGCATTGTCAGCATTATCATCTGGGGCATCGCAGGCTTGCTGGTGTCCCTATTTGCGACCTTTGTTTTGATGACTCCAAAGTACAGTTCAACGATTGATATTTTGGTCAATCAAAAAGCAGACAACACCCAGATGCAATATACGGCACAACAGGCCGATTTGCAGGCAATCAATACTTATAAGGACGTCTTGCAAAAATCAGTCATCTTGGCTCCTGTCGTCAAAGAAGTCAGAGAACGCGACAACTATCAAGGATCCGTCGGTGCTTTGCAGAAGTCGATGTCGATTACGAACCAGACAAACTCACAGGTTTTGAGCGTGACCGTAACCGACACGAATGCCTATACGGCAGCTGATCTTGCCAATACGATCGGCAAAGTTTTTGCTAAAAAGATCAAGACAATGATGAAAATCGATAACGTAACCGTCGTTACGAAAGCAACGGCCAATACGAAGCCGGTTTCGCCCAATAAGGTGAAAAATGCGGTAATCGGCTTGCTGCTTGGCTTATTGATCGGCATTGCGATTGCCGTCATCAAAGAACTTCGTGATACGACCGTCAAAGATACGGACTTCTTGACAAAGGAACTCGGTTTGACGAATCTTGGCGCCATTTACCACATCAGCAGCGATAACCAGGATTACGGCTTGGTCAAAATCATTGAAAAGAACGAAAGCGTTCCGGAAAATGGCGATGAACGTCGTGTTCGTCGTCGCGTTTAGATTAGCGGAGGTATGAAATGTCATTGTTTAAGAAAAAGAAGAAACATCTTGAAACTACAACAATGGATTACGGCGTTCGCATGATCACCGTATCCAAATCAGGTTCGGCCAACACGGAACAGTTCAATACGATTCGTACGAACATCGAATTTTCTAGTGCTGACGAACAGTTCAAATCAATCATGTTGACGTCATCGATGGCTTCGGAAGGCAAATCGACCGTTTCGGCCAACTTGGCCGTTTCGTTTGCTCGTCAAGGTAAGAAAACGTTGCTGGTCGATTCCGACTTGAGACGTCCAACGCTTAACGCAACATTCAGTATCGCTGATCCGAAGGGCTTGACGAACTTTTTGACGGAAAAAGACATGCCGGCAAATGCCGTGATTTATAAAACGACAGTTGATAATCTGAGCGTTATGCCAAGTGGCCCGGTGCCGCCTAACCCGTCAGAATTGATCGGATCGCGGAAAATGGCCGGCTTGATCAAGGCTTTGGAAGATAACTTTGATCTTGTGATCTATGATGCCCCGCCGCTATTGAGCGTAACCGATGCCCAACTGATTGCGACGCGTGTTGACGGGACGGTGCTTGTCGTTCGAGAAGGCAAAACTGAAAAAGAAGCTTTGCGTCAGGCAGTCGGATTGTTGGATCACGTCAATGCCAAAATTATCGGTACGATTTTCAATGACGTCAAGGGATCATCCGGCAGCGGCTATTATGGATATTACGGTTACTATGGATATTATGGGAAAGAAGACAAGAAATAATGCGATTTGACAAAATTGTTGACCTGCATTGTCACATCCTTCCCGGGATTGATGATGGTTCCAAAAATTTAGAAACGTCTTTAAAACTTGCTGAAGCAGCGGTTGCGGACGGCGTGACGCATATTTTGGCGACACCGCATCATCTTGACAGCGACTATGTCAATCACAAAGATGACGTCGTCAAAGTCTGCGATGATTTTCAGGCCGAACTTGACAACAGGGATATCCCGTTGACGGTCTTTGCCGGTCAAGAAGTTCACATCAACGGTGATCTGGTTGAGCGTTACGATGATCTTTTGGGCATCGATGAGCAAAAACGTTACATGTTGTTGGAATTTCCTCATGGTGACGTTCCAGGCTATGCGGAACAGCTGATTTTTGATTTGAAGCGCAAAGGAACGATTCCTGTAATCGTTCATCCTGAAAGAAACAAAAAGATTCAGGACAATTTAGACATCTTATATAGCTTCATCTCAAACGGTGCCTTGGCACAGGTCACCGCAACAAGCTACGTTGGAGGTTTTGGCGAGCACGTTGCACAGATTTCGCATGACATGGTTGAACACAATCTTGTTCAAGTCGTTGCTTCAGATGCTCACAGCCTTCCGGGCAGGAAGTTCGTCCTTAGTGAGGCATTGTACAGGATTGCCGAAGATTTCGGGGAAGACAAGGCAATGGAATTCGAGGACAATGCCGAAAAGCTGATAAATGGTGACTATGTTTCTGCACACAACTATTCACCTATCAAGAAGAAAAAGAGGTTCTTGTTCTTTTAACTGATGATTATTTGCAGTGACGTTGTTGAAAAACAGCGTCATTACAATATTATGCGATGGCGGAGAGGGTAGATTACGACGATGAAAAACGGTTCAGAAAAGAAATTCGAACATTGGGAAATGATTTCCTTGTATTTGGTTGTTTACGACATTATTGCGGTTAACGTTTCATATTTTGCCGCACTGTTTCTCAGGTTTGACATGCGCATTTCAAGCATTCCTCCTGAATGTCTTCATGCTTTTATGAAGTTTGCACCATTCTACACAGTCTTCACGCTGATTGTGTTTCATTGCTTGAAACTGTACAACAGCTTGTGGCAGTTCGCAAGCTTTGATGAACTTAACAGAATCATCGCCTCGTCTGTGGTAACGACAATCTTCCAGGGACTTTTCATGACCTGTCTGGTTACCAGAATGCCGGCGTCATATTACATCTTCGGTGCCTTCATTCAGTTTGCGCTGATTGTCGGAATCAGATTCAGTTACAGATACATCAATCTTGAGCGTAATCGCCGCTACAACAATCATGCTGCAATTCACAACGTTATGATAATCGGTGCAGGATCTGCCGGCAAGACGATTTTAAGGGAGATGCGCAATTCCCAGGGGATGTCAGGCAAGGCGTGCTGTGTCATTGATGACAACCCCAACAAATGGGACCGGACAATGGAAGGTGTTCCCATTGTTGGTGGTCGCGACGCAATTTTAAGTGCCGTCAAGAAGTACAGCATTGACCAGATCATGTTTGCAATTCCGTCGGCTTCAGTTGAAGACAAGCGGGATATTCTCAATATCTGCAAGGAGACAAAGTGTGAACTAAAGAGTCTGCCGGGAATTTATCAGCTTGCCAACGGTGAGGTGTCGTTGAGCAAGATGAAGGCTGTCAATGTTGAAGATCTTCTTGGAAGAGATCCCATTAAAGTTGACATGGCAGAGGTCTTCAGGCAGCTTACCGGAAAGACCATCCTTGTCACGGGTGGTGGCGGATCAATCGGCAGCGAATTATGCCGGCAGATTGCAGCACATAATCCGAAGCAGCTCATTATCTTTGACATTTACGAGAACAATGCCTATGCCATTCAGCAGGAACTTGTCCGTAAGTATGGCGATAAGCTCAATCTTGTGACGCTGATAGGGTCCGTTCGTGACAGCCGTCGCCTGGACATGATTTTTGACAAGTATCGTCCCGACATCGTTTATCATGCCGCAGCGCACAAGCATGTTCCTCTGATGGAGACAAGCCCCAACGAGGCAATCAAGAACAATGTCGTTGGCACATACAAGGTTGCCTACATGGCGCTTAAGTATGATGTTGAAAGGTTCGTTCTCATCAGTACGGACAAGGCCGTCAACCCGACAAACATCATGGGTGCAAGCAAGAGACTGTGCGAAATGGTTATTCAGAGCATGGAGAGAATCAGCGAGAATAATGACTTTGCTTCTCTGCCGTTGTTGCATGATCACAGGAAGGACGGGCTTAAGGATGAGAGGCCGGAAACTTCGAGGACAAAGTTTGTGGCTGTTCGCTTCGGTAACGTCCTGGGCAGCAACGGCAGTGTAATTCCCCTTTTTAAGAAGCAGATTGCTGAAGGAGGACCTGTAACGGTTACCCATCCGGATATTATCCGCTACTTCATGACAATTTCCGAAGCCGTCAGCCTGGTTCTTCAAGCAGGTACATATGCGAAAGGCGGGGAAATCTTTGTTCTTGATATGGGATCGCCAGTCAAGATTGACACTCTGGCCAGAAATTTGATCAAGCTGTCAGGATATGAGCCGGATATTGATATTCCAATTGTTTATACGGGTCTTCGAAGCGGAGAAAAGCTGTATGAAGAAAAGCTCATGAAGGAAGAGGGCTTAAAGAAGACTGAAAATGAGTTGATTTTTATCGGTCAGCCGATTCCGTTTGATATGGACAACTTCTTTAAAGATCTTGAAAATCTGTCACAGGCAAGCTATCAGAATAGCGAAAGCATCGTATCAATGGTTGAGAAAGTAGTTTCAACATTCCATCCAGTTGGTGCTCATCCGACTGGCAAGGAAGAAATTTATCAGAAGTAGAACATAGTATTTCGTTAAGAGAAAGAGGAGAACTTAAAATGAATATGCCCATGAATATTCCGTTTTCACCACCAGATATTACTGAAGAAGAAATTAATGAAGTGTCTGAAGCTTTGCGTTCAGGCTGGATAACGACTGGTCCGAGAACTAAGGAACTTGAAAAAGAAGTTGCCGAATTATGCGGTGTCAATAAAGCAGTTTGTCTTAATTCTCAAACGGCTTGTGGTGAGATGACGCTTCGCTTATTGGGAATACATGAAGGTGATGAAGTCATTACAAGTGCATATACTTATACTGCAAGCGCATCTGTTGTTTGTCACGTTGGGGCAAAGCTTGTTTTAGTCGATACTCAAAAAGATTCTTTGGAAATGGACTATGATAAGTTAGCCGATTCTATTACTGAAAAAACAAAAGTTATTATCCCAGTGGATCTTGGTGGCGTACCTTGCGACTACGATAAGATTTTTTCAATTGTAGAGAGCAAAAAGCATTTGTTCCATCCAGAAAATAAGCTTCAAGAAAAAATCGGTCGCGTCATTGTCATGGCTGACACGGCGCATGCTTTTGGTGCAACCTATCATGGAAAGCCAGTCGGAAGCGTTGCTGATTTTAGCAACTTCAGTTTTCACGCTGTTAAAAACTTTACGACTGCTGAAGGTGGTGCCGCTGTTTGGCGTGATATCGAAGGTATTGACAGTGACAAATTGTACAAGCAATATCAATTGTTCTCACTTCACGGACAGTCTAAGGATGCATTAGCTAAGACTAAATTAGGCGCATGGGAATATGATATTGTAGGACCTTGGTATAAGTGCAATATGACTGATGTCGTTGCAGGCATTGGCTTGGCACAGATGAGACGCTATAAAGGATTGCTTGCCAGAAGAAAAGAAATTATTGGCAAATATGATGCGGCATTCAAGCCGTTGGGAATCAAGGTTCTTGATCATTATAACGATGAACATCAATCATCTGGACATTTGTATATAACCAGAATTCCAGGTATTACGTCTGAACAGCGCAGTGAAATTATTACAAAAATGGCTGAAAAGGGTGTTGCCTGCAATGTACACTACAAGCCATTGCCTATGATGACGGCTTATAAGAATTTAGGCTTTGATATCAAGGACTATCCGAATGCGTATGAAAACTTTGCAAATGAGATTACATTGCCTCTTCATACGAAGCTTACGGATGAAGAAGTTGATTATGTTATTGAGCAGTTCAGCAGAATTGTTAAGGAATATATCTGATAATTACGGTAAAACAGGAGATAGAGATGTTAAGAGAGTGGAATCAGCTGCCAGAGTATATGCAGACAGATGCAGTGCGTCCTTATTATGATCAGTTGAAGAAGAAGGGATTCAGCTTGTTTCTGAAGAGAATATTCGATATTGTTGTTTCTTTGGTACTGATTGTATTGCTGTCTCCTTTGTTGCTTGTACTTTCAATTCTTATAGTGTTGGATTCTAAGGGTGGAGTTTTCTATCGTCAAGAGAGAGTGACGCAGTATGGTAGAAAGTTTCGGATTTTCAAATTCCGAACAATGGTTGCTAATGCAGATAAGATAGGGACTCAAGTAACTGTATCTAACGATAGTAGGATTACAAGAGTAGGGGCTGTTATCAGAAAGTACCGGCTTGATGAAATACCGCAGCTTTTTAATATTCTCCTGGGAGATATGTCCCTTGTGGGTACTAGACCTGAAAGTACGCATTACGTCAAGCATTATGCACCTGAGATGTTTGCTACCTTGTTGTTACCTGCCGGGGTAACTTCTGAAGCAAGTATAAAATATAAAGACGAAGCCGAGTTGCTGAATAAGGCTGATGATGTTGATAAGGTATACATTGAGAAAGTACTTCCAGGTAAAATGGAATATAATCTTGAAAGTATCAGCAATTTCAGCTTTATAAAGGATATTGGAACGATGTTTAAAACCGTAGTAGCGGTGATAAGGTAGTTGTTATTAAAAATTATTGTGTTTGTATCGCTTTAAAGGAAAAGCTTTTATTTACGTTATAATGACATAATTTGTTGAAATATAATTAAAATTATGATAATCGAAATAGTATCTTGTTACAAGGAGAAGTTATTATGAAACTAGTTTATCAAAAACCATCATCTGAATTATTGGACGGCTTTCTGATAGCTCTTTTAGTTACGTTCGGTGTGTGCTATACGCAGGGGTTATTTGTGATGGTTTTTGTGCTGGCTTTTCGTTTATTGCTTGCCGCTAAAACAAACTATGGGATATCGGTGCCGCTCTTTGGATTGTGGCTTATAATGCTAATGATTCTAATTGACATAGAAGGAATGCGTATAGGTGATAGCGAACAATTCTCAATTCCATATAATTCGGCAGTTTTTCTTTGTGCTATAATGGTTCAACTTATACTAATGCATTATCAGGGCGATATCATAAAAGTTATTAAGGTTGGAACGATATTTGCGTCATTAATGGCTGGAATGAGCATTCTTTCAAGTGAATATAGTATGCTTATGTACAGGTGGGGAGATTTTATAGCAGGTCATTCGGGATATAGATTGGGGATTTCATCAGATATCAACCCAAATGTTATTGCATGGTCTTTTGGCTTTTTGGCCTTACTGGCAATTTTTATGTTCATATGTGATAAATCATTATTGTTATTAGCTGTTTGTGTTTTTGATTTGTTAATTGTTTTTTTTACGGGATCTAAAAATGGTCTTATTTTAGCACTGTTGCCAGTGCTATATTATGGAATTAAAATGGTCAAAAAAGTAAATATAAAAGCGTTGATCTTGATTGCTATAGGAATTGTATTTTTTTGGGTTGCCATACATCAGTCTCCTGTTTTATATACTTTGATAGGAAAAAGAATTGATTCTGCTTTATTTACAATAGGATTTAATGATGGTGCTGGATTAAGTGGAGATGTTGTAGATGTTAGCTCAACAGAGAAGAGATTGGACATGATTGGATTTGCTAGGAAGATGTTCCTGGAAAAGCCAGTACTTGGTTGGGGAATAGGAGCATTTGCCGTTTATTCTGGTTTTGGCTATTATTGTCATAATAACTATATGGAGATTTTAGTTAGTGGTGGTATTGTGTTATTTTTAATCTACTATATCCCTATTTTATTGGTGGGCTCAAAAATATTTACTATGGAAAAAGGAAAAGAAAAAGACCTTGCACTTATATTGTTATTAACTATTTTTATAATGGACTTTAGTACGGTTAATTTCTATTCGAATTTGATATTCCTTCTAAGAACAGTTGTTTTGTATGAAGTGGTAATGTGGAATCAAAAAGGAAAAGTAATAACACATGAAGAAATATAATTTAGCTAAAAATACGATATCCGCCTCATTATCGCAATTGGTAACTATAGTTTGCGGGTTAGTTTTGCCACGTCTAATTCTCCAATGCTATGGATCAAGTGTAAATGGATTGGTGAATTCAATATCCCAATTTTTATCAGCCATATCATTTTTGGAATTAGGTGTTGGTGCCGTTACGCAAACGGCATTGTATGGACCTCTGGCTAATGGGGATATCCGTATGCAAAGTGAGGTTTATGTTTCAGCTAGGCGCTTTTTCAGTAAGATAGCCAGAATATTGGTTGTGTATATTGGAATTTTAACAATTGCTTTCCCGTTTATGAGTAGTGAAAAATGCGGTTTTACATATACGGCGACCCTTATCGTTGCAATGGGGATTAGCTCATTTTTGCAATATTATTTTGGCATAGTAAATTCCTTGTTTTTATCAGCAGATCAAAAAAGTTATATTCAATATAACCTTCAAATCATAACACTGATTATTAATACTGTATGTAGTGCTATTTTAATGAAATGTGGTGCAAGCATTCAAGTGGTCAAGCTTAGCACGGCTGTTATATATTGTGTTCGTCCTTTCTTTCTTAATTTATATGTTAAGAAAAATTATCATTTAGATATTAATGTAAAGGTACAAGGCGAACCAATTAAGCAAAAATGGAATGGAATAGCACAGCATATAGCAGCTATTGTTTTTGATAGTACGGATATTATAATTTTGACTGTATTTTCAACTTTGAAAGATGTTTCCGTGTATTCGGTATATTATTTGGTTGTTTCTGCAATTAAGCAATTATTTAATACAGTAACTAGTGGAATTCAATCTATTTTGGGTGATTTATATGTTAGAGATGATAAAAATAAGTTTAAGCAGTTTTTCTATGTAGTTGAGTGGGCGGTACACACTTTGACTGTATTCATTATGGGATGTACTTCACAGCTAATAGTTCCCTTTGTGCTTGTTTACACTAAGGGGGTTAATGATGCAAATTATAATCAATCATTTTTTGGATATATAATTACGCTTGCATATGGACTGTATTGCTTGAGATTGCCGTATCATATGATGATTAGAGCTAGTGGAAAGTACAAGGAAACACAAGGCAGTTATATATATTCTGCTATTATGAATATTGTTATTTCTGCAGTTATGGTTAAAAAATTTGGTCTTATAGGTGTTGCAGTAGGTACTAGCGTTGCGATGGGATATCAAGTTTTGTGGCTATTATCATATGTGTATAAGAACATCATTTTTACATCCAAAAAGCATTGTGTAAAGCTTATTGTTATTGATGCTATTAGTTCTATTTTGGGAATAATTGTATGTGGAGTGATTAATATAGCAACTATTAGCAGTTGGGGTTCATTGATTATATCGGGAGTAATAACAACAATAATTTGGGGGATTTTAGTTGTTGCATTCAATTTTTTATTTTACAGAGAATACATGATATCTGTGTGCAAGCGTATTTTTAATAGGTGAATTAATTTGGATAATAGAAGACTGAATGATGTAAGTAATGTAAAGGCAATAATGATGCTTAGTATTATAATCTATCATTGTATTGCAATTTGGATGCCTGGTGGATGGTTTATAGTAAAAACTGAAGAAAGAAACGTAGTGTTATCATGTATAGCCCAATGGATGAACTTAATTCATATATATGTGTTCACATTTGCTTCGGGATATATATATTCAGTGATGAGATTTGAAAGAAATCATTATAACTCATTTTGGATATTCTTGAAAAAGAAAATTAAAAGATTATTAATACCTTATGTTTTTGTATGTGTTGTTTGGATTATACCGTTTTATGTGTTATTCTATAAATCTTCTTTAGGAGATATTATATATAAGTATGTCCTTGCATATTCTCCAAGTCAATTATGGTATATTATAATGCTTTTTATGGTGTTTGTAATTGCTTATTTATTTGGTGACAAATTATACAATCTTAGTATCATAAGGATAGTTGCATTGTTTGTAGGATTTGAGACATTATATTTAATGTTAGATAGGTATACTTCATTGCCATTTCAAAGCGCTATGTGTGTTAAGTTTATGCCATATTTTGTTTTGGGTATGAATGGAAAAGTAATCATTGAAGTATTTAAAAATAGAAGTAGGGTATTTGCAGCAAGTACGATTGCCGCACATATTATTTTTTTCGTTATATATATACTAAGTACGAGTCCAATCATAAGTATCAAAGTATTAAACTTCTTATCTGCGACAATTTGTAGTATAACAGGTATTTTTCTTGTTTTTATTGTATATCACGAAATTGAGGATAATGCAATTTTTTCTAGTCATTTTTTTATTGAACTTAAGGAAAATAGTTTTCAGATGTATTTATTTCATCAACAAATAATATGGTGTGTTTTATATGTGTTTTATGGGAAACTTCCAGTGCTTTTGGTTGTATTAATTTCATTCGTTTTATCATTTAGTGTAAGTATGATTATTTCTAAAATATTAAAGAGAAATATTTTGACAAGACAATTTGTGGGAGGGTGACTGTTGACAGTTGTATATCAATGGTATGCTACTCTTCATTGATTACTAAGAGGTGGAAAGTGGATATGAAAAAAATTTTTGAATATATCAAGGTCAAGCTAGCTAGTCCTAGAAAATATATAGATTTTTTAAGAAATAAAGGGGTTTCGATTGGTTCTAATTGTTATATATATAAAAGTGCTAATTTTGGTAGCGAACCATATTTGATAACAATTGGAAATCATGTGAGGATAAATGCCGGTGTACAACTTATAACACATGATGGTGGATATTGGGTATTACGAGACAAAAGTTCTGGTTTTGGTAATGAATTCGTCAATATGGATTATTTGGCGAGAATTACAATAGGGAATAATGTCCACGTAGGAACTAACGCAATTATTATGCCTGGGGTTAAGATAGGTGATAATTGTGTTATAGCGTGCGGCGCTGTTGTTACAAAAGATGTTGCATCGAATTCTATAGTGGGTGGAATACCGGCTAAGTATATAGAGTCAATTGATGAGTACGCAGCTAAAGCTAGATTGAAAGGAATTCCAACTAAAGGAATGACAGCCAAAGAAAAAGAAATTTATTTCTTGAAAAAGAAAAAGTGAATAAATATTGCGATGGGATATTTGAAATATTTTTTAGATTAACCACAGCAATCTTCGACAGTGATCTACCAAATTGCACTTGGGATGATAATAAGGTTCAATGGATTTAAAATTGAAATTGTTGTCGAGTGGAGGAAACATGGAAAAGAACAATGAAATAAGTATAAGAGACATGCAGAATAAGATGTTGGAAATGCTAATATACTTTGATGATTTTTGCACTAAGCATAATTTAATGTATTATTTAGCAGGTGGATGTTTAATAGGTGTTGAGCGTCATAAAGGATTCATTCCTTGGGATGATGATGTTGATCTGTTTATGCCAAGAAATGATTATGAGAGATTAAAGGTAGAATGGCCAAAATATGCCGATACATCTAAGTATGTTTATTGTATAACTGATAAATATCATAATTATCATGATGGCGGTGCTTCAATACGAGATATAAACACAACTTATATTAACAGACATAGTGTACAAGAAGATATTGTTCATGGATTTGCACTTGAAATTATGCCAATTGATGGATGCCCCAAATCAAAAATAAAAAGATGCAGGCAGTTGTTCAATGCGTTTTTATATAGTCTTTTTAATGTCCAACGTCTACCAGATAATAAGGGTAAATTTGTAAGGAGTATGGCAAAAATTGCATATATGATTGTTCCTTCTAGTAATTTGCGTTATAAGTTGTGGAAACATGCTGAAAAACAGATGACTAAATATTCCTGGAATCAATGCGATGAGGTAACGGAATTGATAGGTGCGATTCATGGAATGTTGCTAAGGCATGATAAGAAAGACTTTGCTGAAGTAGAACGCAAAAAATTTGAAGACTATGAGTTCCCAGTTATGAAAGGTTACAAGAAGTATTTAAAAAGGGTTTGGGGAGATTACATGGAACTACCGCCTGTTGAAAAACGCGTTGCTAAACATGATGTTGTGTATATGAGTTTAACTGAGCCGTATACTAAGTATAAAGGAATATATTATTGTGTGAACGAGAAGACTGATGGTAATATTCATTAGTGATATTCTATACACGACCTAGTAACATGATATGTAGACAACCAATATTACGGATGTTAAATATAATACTACTTTTGATATTGCACAGACTTTTTGAAAATTGAGGTTTAGTCATGAGATATAATAGTGATATAAAGATATCGATTATTGTTCCGGTGTACAATTCTGAAAACTATATTACTACATGCATTAACTCGCTCTTGAATCAAAATTTAGACGATTTCGAGATTATTTTGGTGGATGATGGATCTACAGATAATAGTAGAAAAATATGCGAGAGATATTCTGAGAAAAATGATGAAGTGATTCTAGTTACCAAGGAAAACGGTGGATTATGTTCTGCGAGAAATTTGGGAATTGACACTGCAAGGGGGGAATACTTGCTTTTTATAGATAATGACGACAGATTAGAGAATGGTGCATTAGAAATTATTTGGAAAGCGATAACAGAGTTAAAATGTGATATTTTGAGATTTAACAGAAAACGTGTTCAGATATTTGAAGATGGTAAGGAAAAAGAAGATATTTACGGATGCATTGGGGTGTGTTCTAAAGGTGAAAAAGTTGTGTTTTCACATGATGATTTTTTTGCTAACTATCGGAAAGTGAGAACGAGTGGATGTTTCTCAGGAATATGGAATGGGGTATTTAAGAGGGAGCTTTTTGATAATTTAAGGTTTGATACTAGTATTACTGCAGGTGGGGAAGATTGGTTAATGAATTTAGACTTGTATGGGAAGTGTAAGTCTGTTGGTTTTATACCCGATGTGCTATATACATATTATCGAAGAATGTCTCACAGTGTTTCGACAACCTTTCAAGATAATAGGATATTTGCAATCGAAAAATCCGCCAATAAGGAAAAAATACTGATTGAGGAAAATAATTGTTCAGTGGATGAATTGTTGCATAGTGATATTGTATATATTAGCCAGATTATAAAAATTATGATGCATCCTGATAGTGGACTAGATAAGAAAGATAAAGTAGAAATATTGTCTAAGGCTTCTAAAGAGCCGGGACTTAATCTTGATAATATTGATTTGCGTAGAGCTCGGATTTCGTTCTTTGAAAAAATATATCTTTCATTGTACAAAAATAAGAGATATATTCTCTTAATTGAAATTTCTGAAGCTATATTGAAATTCCGTGGTAATTCATAATGATAGAGAGGTCTTAGGATTGGGAAAAGAATTTGACGACAGTCTGATTGAGATTAATAAACGGTATCAGGATCTTTTTTATTCATCTGAGGTACAGAATAAGCTAAAAAAACAAAAGTATTCAGGGTATATACACGATGGAAATTATAAGCAGATATTAGAAGATATTCTTTTTAAATTGTTTGTTAGAATTCCATCATCCTTACATGGAAATATAAATGAGTGTCATCCTAAAAAAGCAGAAAAAGTTGATGGTAGAATAGCTGTATATAGTTGTGTAGTTGGTAAATATGATAGAATTATAGAGCCGGTATATGTACAACCGGGTGTAGATTATTTGATGTTTACTGATTTAGATTTGCCAAAAAATACAGCATGGAAAAAAATCGATATAACTAAATTTGATGATTATAAATCACTTACACCAATTCAGATGAATAGAAAAATAAAGATGTTGCCACATAAGTATCTATGTGATTATGACTACAGTTTATATGTCGATGGTTTGATTGAAATTGTTGGTGCAATATCTCCGATGATAGAAGAGATGGGAGATTATGGGTTCGGGGTTCATTTTCATAATCAAAGAGATTGTATCTATGATGAAGCAGTGATGATAAAATATGCTAAAAAGGCAAATATGAGTGAAGTGAAGGTGCAATTGGATAATTATAGAGAAGAAGGATTTCCGTCCCATTTTGGATTGTATGAAAATACTATCTTAATACGTAAACATCACGATATGTCAGTATGTAAATTAATGGAATCGTGGTGGGATGAATATCTGAAATATCCAACAAGAGATCAACTAAGTTTGCCGTATGTAATTTGGAAGACCAATTTTCCAAAAGAATCTATATATATTATGGGGGATAATATAAATAGGAATCCTAGATTCAATAGGGGTCTTAAACATGAGGGACAGAAATAAATAACATTTATGCACGAAATGATTAAAAATATAGAAATTTCTATTTTGTAAGCATACCTAAGATAACTGTTACCGCCTTTTTGATCGTATAGACAAATAAAGAATATACAGTTGACAGATATTATCGCGATTAGAGGAACAATATGAAAAAAATTAATCTTGAAAATAAAACAATCCTTGTTACGGGTGCAACAGGCTTCATCGGTGCTAATCTGGTTTTGAAACTATTGCATGATGTATCATGTATTAATATTGTCGGAATAGATAATATGAATGATTACTATGATGTAGGCATTAAGGAATGGCGTCTTGAAGAGATTAAGACGGAGGCTGAAAATAATTTTACATTCATTAAAGGTGATATTGCTGATAAGGAAGTGGTTGACAAGATTTTCAGCCAATATCATCCGGACATTGTTGTCAATTTAGCCGCTCAAGCAGGAGTTAGGTATTCAATTACTAACCCTGATGCTTACATTCGTTCCAATCTGATAGGGTTCTACAATATTTTGGAAGCATGCCGGCATTCTGGTGATGACAATGGCAAGAAGGTGGAGCATCTTGTATATGCTTCTTCATCATCTGTGTATGGTGGAAACAAGAAGGTTCCATTCTCCACAGATGATAAGGTTGATAATCCAGTTTCGCTTTATGCTGCAACCAAGAAATCTAATGAGCTTATGGCACATGCATACAGCAAATTATACAACATACCATCAACAGGACTGAGATTCTTCACAGTTTATGGTCCTGCCGGAAGACCGGATATGGCATACTTCGGTTTTACAAACAAGCTTTTGAAGGGCGAAACCATCAAGATTTTCAACTACGGTAACTGCAAGCGTGACTTCACTTATATTGATGATATTGTAGAAGGCATTTATCGCGTTATGCAGGGGGCACCGGATCAGAAGAATGGCGAAGACGGATTGCCGATTCCACCATACGCTGTCTATAACATTGGCGGTGGACGTCCTGAGAACTTGCTTGATTTTGTAGATATTCTTCAACAGGAGTTGCTCAATGCCGGTGTTTTACCAAAAGATTATGACTTTGAAGCACACAAGGAGCTTGTCCCCATGCAACCTGGTGATGTTCCTGTAACTTATGCTGACACGACAGCCCTTGAACGTGATTATGGATACAGGCCAAGTGTTGATTTGAGAACGGGGCTCAGAAATTTTGCTGAGTGGTATAAAGAGTTTTATATGTAATTGTATAGATAAGTGGTTGAGTTTTTTTGGTATATATAGGCAGCAGGTTAAATAGATTTATTGAAGACTAATTTTTAAACATTTGAGAGGTTTTTAACATGAACATAGCTGTAATTTTTGCCGGTGGCGTAGGATCACGTATGCGTAGCAAGGAACGTCCGAAACAGTTCCTCAGCATGCATGGCAAGCCAATCATCATTCATACGCTGGAACTGTTTGAGAATCATCCGGATATTGACGCCATCGTCGTTTCGTGTGTCAAGGACTGGATTCCGTACTTCAAGGAACTGCTTGTGAAGTATAACATCAGGAAGGTCAAGGAAGTCGTCGAAGGCGGCGCAACGGGTCAGGATTCCATCTACAACGGTCTTTGCGAAGCGGAGCGCGTTGCGGATGGCGAAGATGCCATTGTCCTGATTCATGACGGTGTTCGTCCGCTGATTCGTCCGAAGACGATTTCCGACAACATCGAATCGGTAAAGAAACGCGGCAGCTCCATTACGAGTGTTGTTGTGAAGGAAACGGTGCTTATTGTAGATGATGAAAACGGCATCGACGAAGTTCCTGACCGTTCCCGCTCACGTCTTGCCCGTGCACCTCAGAGCTTCTGGCTCAAGGACATCATCGGCGCCCACCGCAAGGCAATTGCTGAGAACAGGCATGACTTCATCGATTCATGCTCAATGATGCAGTATTATGGACATAAGCTTTATCTTACCGATGGCCCGCTTGAGAACATCAAGATCACGACACCTGATGACTTCTACACGATGCGTGCGCTTCTTGATGCAAGGGAAAACGAGCAGATTTACGGTCTTGACTGACGTTATGCGGGATAAAGGAAACTTTGTCCCGCTTTTTAGGAGTGATACAAATGGATTTGAACAGTTTTAACGGAAAGACACTCTTTGTAACCGGAGCAACGGGTCTGATAGGGCAGACGCTGATCAGGCGGGTTTTGGAATTCAATCGTGACAATGGTGGTAGCATAAAGGTCATTGCAAGTGTCAGAAACATCGAGAAGGCTCACGGAATCTTCGGCGAGGACCACTCTGAAGAAGAATTGAGCTATGTCGTTTCGGACATCTGCAGCATTCCGCTTGAGGACATGGGCATCGATTACATTGTTCATGCTGCAAGCAACACTTCAAGCAGGTCGTTCATCGAGAAGCCGATGGAAATCATTGACACTGCAATCGAGGGGACAAAAATGGTCCTCAAGCTTGCGGAAATCAACAAGGTCAGCGCAATGGTGTATCTGTCGACAATGGAAGTATACGGAACGCCATTGACTGATGAGAAAATTGACGAAAGACATGCAACTAATCTGAACTCAATGAGTGTCCGTTCATGCTATCCTGAAAGCAAGAGGATGTGCGAGAACATCTGCGTGTCATATCAGAAGGAATACGCTGTGCCGACCGTGGTTCTGCGTCTGACGCAGACATTCGGTCCAGGTGTGCAGTACAATGACGGACGCGTCTTTGCGGAGTTTGCAAGATGCGCAATCGAGGGCAGGGACATTGTCTTAAAGACGAAGGGCGAAACGAAGAGAGAGTATCTTCATGTCAATGATGCTGTCAATGCCATCTTCACGGCTCTTATCAAGGGACAGCCTGGTGAGGCATACAATGTTGCCAACGAGGATACATACTGTTCCATCTACGAGATGGCGGAACTTGTTGCCGACAGGTGTGCCGGAGGCAGAATTTCGGTTCAGATTCAAGAAGAAGACAGCTCAAAGTACGGATATGCGCCGACGCTGCACATGAATCTTGACACATCAAAGCTGAGGAGTCTCGGCTGGATGCCCGAGCATGACCTCGAAGAGACATTCAGGGATATGATTGCGGACATGTCATGTTGTTAATATCGGAATGAAATTGTCGGAAAAGGGCGATTTATCTTTGCTCCATTGTTCTTTGTACTGTGATATAGACAAATTTCCTGTCAGTCATATTATGACTCCGTACTTCGTGTCCCTGGAAAAGGATCTTTATTGACCTATTGTCATCAGAGGGTTAACTTCAACCTCTTTTCCAATATAATTGAGAGGTACAGAGTATTGATGGTTTCTGAATCTAACCATTTTACAACCGATTTTTACTAAAAAAGCACACAGACAACTTAAAGTTGCCCGTGTGCTTTTTGTAATTATAAATTAATCCCTATAAAACAAATCTCTCGTATACACCTTATCTCTAACGTCATCTAAGCAACTGTTATAGCGGTTGGCAATGATTGCCTGGCTTTGCTGCTTGAAAGAATCAAGGTCATTGACGACTTTGCTGCCGAAGAACGTTTCGCCATCCTTGAGAGTCGGTTCATAGATGATGACTTTGGCACCCTTGGCCTTGATGCGTTTCATGACGCCTTGGATGGAACTTTGGCGGAAGTTGTCAGAATTTGACTTCATAGTCAGACGGTAGACGCCGATGGTGACGTCTTTTTCGAGCGAAGAATCATAGGTGTTTTCTTCGTCATAGCTGTAGTAGCCGGCCATGTTGAGGACCTGATCCGCAATGAAGTCCTTTCTTGTGCGGTTGGATTCGACGATGGCCTCGATGAGGTTTTCAGGCACGTCAGCGTAGTTGGCAAGGAGCTGCTTTGTGTCCTTTGGCAGGCAGTAGCCGCCGTAACCGAAGGAAGGGTTGTTGTAGTGCGAGCCGATGCGCGGATCGAGGCAGACGCCATTGATGATGTCTTTTGTACTGAGGTTCTTCATTTCGGCATATGTGTCGAGCTCGTTGAAGTATGAAACGCGCAGTGCCAGGTAGGTGTTGGCGAAGAGCTTGACGGCTTCTGCTTCGGTGAAGCCCATGAAGAGAGTTTCGATGTCTTCTTTTAATGCACCTTCTTGAAGCAAAGCGGCAAAGGTGTGGGATGCTTCAACTAAGCGAGCATCGTTTTTGTCGGTTGAGACGATGATGCGGCTCGGGTAGAGGTTGTCGTAAAGAGCCTTTGATTCGCGTAAGAATTCGGGACTGAAGATGATGTTTGAAGTGCCGTACTTCTTGCGGACGGAATCGGTGTAGCCGACAGGAATCGTTGATTTGATGACCATGATGGCATTCGGATTGACCGACATGACGAGCTCGATGACGCTTTCGACGGCGGAAGTGTCGAAGTAGTTGCGCTTGCTGTCATAGTTCGTCGGAGCGGCGATGACGACGAAATCGGCATCCTTGTAAGCAGAAGCTCCATCAAGCGTGGCGGTCAGATCGAGATCTTTTTCAGCCAGGTATTTTTCGATGTAGTCGTCTTGGATCGGTGACTTGCGATTGTTGATCAGATCGACTTTTTCAGGGATGATGTCAACGGCTGTGACATGGTTGTGCTGTGCAAGCAGCGTGGCGATGGAAAGGCCGACGTAGCCCGTTCCCGCAACGGCAATGTTGAGCGGCGACGGTGACTTCATTTTGTTGATTTCGCTGTTGATGAAGAGGTCGCTTGGCTCGAAATCGAGGACTTCTGCGAGGTTCTCGAGCTGCGGAATGGACGGCATGAAGTCTTGCTGTTCAAGACGTGAGAGCAAGGCGCGATTGATGCCGACTTTGTCTGATAATTCTTGCTGCGTCATGTTTTTGGCTTTGCGTTTCGTTGAAACGATGTCTGCCAACAATGATTGTGATAATTTCTTCATTATGATTAGCCTCTTTTGTTATTTAAAATAACTTACAATAACCTATGTAACTTTTCTTTATGAGAATATACTACCACAACGGGGATATTATGTTCAACACATCTCATTAATGTTATCTATAATAACAAGAAATCCTTCATGCAAGATGCACGAAGGATTTTTTTAGTGTTTGGCAACCAGTTCGTCAAATTTCTTTTGCTCAGCTTCCATGATGGATTCGCCGATCATTCTGATGTCGTTGTCGTTGATTCCGATCGTGATCGTGATGAGATCCGGCGAAAACTTTCTGTTCAAAAACAATGACATGTCGGACAGTTCGGAAACAATGTCTGAAACAATGGTGATTTCGACCGGCGGAAGCATTTGACGCATGATTGATTTGAGCTGAATCGACAGATAGAAAAGGTGCGTTTCGTCAAGAGGGTATCTTGAGTCGATTAAGTCATTGGTCCATTCGCTGAAGATTTGGCTGACGACGCCCGCAATTTTAAGGGTCTGGTCGTCAAACTTGCAGTCAAGGTACAGGTGCTCATCCGGAATCAGACATTGCAGTCCTAAGAGGCATTTTTTGAAGAAACCGACGAGTGCGGATCTGAAGGCAGGAATTTCAACGAGGTCTTTGCCGAGTTTTTGTTCAAAGTTAAAGAGCAGCTCATTGAAGTGTTTTTGATCGAAAATCAGCTTGTGGACGTCCGTGATTTTTTCTTGAGTCCACCGATCCGCGAAGACGCAGCTGTTGGTGCAGCAGTAGACAAGATATATGTAATCGTAGTCTTCTTCGCTGAAGCAGACGTTTAAGGCAGGCTCGATCGTTTCTTTTAGAGCGTGTTTCATTTCATCATAGACGAAGATTTCTTTTAAAACGGTGAACTCGTCTGACGAAGGCAGGGTCACGGGATATTTGCGACGTTTCCACGAAAGAATCAGCAGGCATTCGAAATATCCGTATTCATGCACGGTCTGACTGAGAAATTCAGGGGTGATGGCTTTGTTCGTTTTAATGACGAAGTCGCGTGCAAGTTTGATTGAGCTTGCATCGATTCCCAAACAGTCGATGCCGTATTCATAATAAAGCAGCGCGATCAAGAAGCGAATTCTGTATTCGTCGCCGACGATTCGGTTGTTTTTGACGCCAAGTCCGATGCTGTCAAGGTATGACAGACACGTTTCGCGGACACGATAGGCGGTCGATTTGGTCAGATAGCTTTCATCGATAAAATAGGAAAAAGTTTTTTGAGAATCGTTTGCGATCATGAATTTCAGACATTCCAAAACGCGTGAAGTGCGATAGATCGCATACATCGAATCGACAAGTTCATTTTTGTTTGAATCGATTGAATATTTCGTATTCACCTTTTTGATCACTGCATTTTCGCTCAAATCAGACTTCAGCTCATCCAAAAGGAACAATACGTTGGAAGGACTGATGTTCAGCGTTTCGGAAACTTCCCTGACGCTGACCGATTCATGCGCTGAAAGCATGAAGAAAATGTTTAGTTTGTTTTGAATATTTGTTTCAAGAAAATCTCTGAGCATGGAAAACGTCTCCTTTCGTTTGAGAATATCGGTGCAACAGAGCCATAGTTAAGCGCTTATTTTGAATAAATCCAACAACGATACAGGATAACACTGCAATAAATGCCCCTCTTCCCAAATTGCAGAAAAAATCGCCTGTTTTTTTGAAACCGAAAGCTTTGGTGCAGATGATAAAGTTTTGATACAAGGAGTTGTTTTCGCTGAAATTTTAGCAGTGAAAGGTTCTTGATCAGCAAATTTTGGAAGGAAGTGAAGAATGGAGAAGGGAAGTCATGATCAATCAGGAAGTTTGAGAGGAGGAATGATATTCGTTTTGGTCAAGGCGATTGTTTTCACGATTGCATTTCTGTTCGTGTCGGTGTTTGTTTTCGGAATGCTGCGTTGTCCGGATGATTCCATGAGTCCTTCGTTTCAAGGCGGGGATCTGGTGCTTTTTAACAGACTTGACCGAGAGTATCGAGCATCAGACGTCGTTGTCGTGAAAACACCTAAAGGACTTCAGGTCAGGAGAATCGTCGCCGTGGCACGTGATAAAGTCGAAATTGACGGTGAAGGTCTTAAGATAAACGGACACCTTCAGTCTGAAAGCAGAATATATGAAAAGACGTTTCCTTCAAAGAAAGGAATCAGTTTTCCGGTCAGGGTCAAGCGTGGCAACGTCTTCGTTTTGGCGGACGAGCGTCAAAATTCCGTGGACAGCAGAATTTATGGAGTGGTAAATGAAAGGGACATTAAAGGAACGGTTGTTTCCGTGTTCAGAGTAAGAGGTTTTTAAATTAAAGAAAGCGAGTGTATGAATTATGATAGGCAAAAAATGTTTGAAGTCATTGTTGATGTTTGGCGGAATCATGTCCGTGTTGGCGTTTGGGAAGACGGCATTGGCGGATGAGGTGCCGGTGATTAAGGGTGATGATGGAAAGTATGATATTAGCTGTATTGTGCAGGCGCCGGAGGGATCGAATTGGATAACGCATTATTTTGGGAAGGTACCTTTCGAGATAACAAGTGTGGATGAAAAAAATCCGAAGGCCAGCGTTGAAAGCATCAATATTCCTGATGCAGATAGTATGGGAAAAGGTGGCGCAAAATTTGATAGTGTTAAAAAGATGTGGACTGCTAACTTTTCAACGCGTATTTCTTTTGAAAAGTTCGAGCATACTGGGATATATGCCTACAAGCTTAAAGAGGGTTCCCTCCATGCCGGTACAAAGGCAACGGCTCCATCTACAGAGTACGTAGTGAGAGTTTTTGTCGTTGACGAAGGTAATGGTCCTGTAATAAAGGGGGTTACGGCTGAGGAATCCGGTCTTAAGAGATCAGAGCTTTCTTTTGTGAACAATGTTTTCCCAGAAGCCTCTCTTTCTATAAGGCAAGAAGTTTCTGGAGACTTAGCTGATAAAACAAAAGACTTTAAATATGTGGTGATGATTGAAAAACCGGCTTTTGTTGGAGGAAAGTATGCTGAGGGTGCGGTTTTAAGAAAAGGAGTGAATAGTGAAAAAGTTCCTTATGGTAAAGGCCATGAGTTTAGTATGAAAGCAGATGAAAGAATCGCACTTTATTGCCCAGTAGGGGCACATATGTATGTTCAGAGGAAATGTGAAAAGGATGGATATGTTCTTAAGCGTTCGGCTTACACAGATTTTGTCGGTGGGCGTCACGGTGAACGAATTGGTAAAGATGGTAAGTATGTTTTTTCTTTACTCGATGATAGTGATGATGGAGCATCACCAAATAAAGTTTTGGTGGCAAGTAGTAATGTAGGCATGACTGTTACCGACGTCGCAACCAACGACGTTCCGCTTACCGGTCTTTTCCTCGATGAAAAATCAGGCGTCATGATGGTTGCCATTGCCCTTGGTTCGCTCGTGGCTCTTGGAGCTGGCGCAGTCGTTTACAAAAAGAAGACGTCTGACCGTTGAAAAAATCCTGTTTGATCATTTTGGTCAAAGCACTGAATTTTTCAGTGAACGCAGTCGTTGCGTTGTGTCTCTTGCTGTTGTTTGCCTGCGAATGCTACAAGATTTATGATTCGCATGAGATCTATCAGCGGGCGGATTCCGATTTTGCGACTTACCAGAGTCCGGGGATAAAAGCCAAAAAGAAGATGGTTTCGTTTGATAAGCTGAAAAAACTGAATCCCGATGTCTTTGGGTGGCTGGAAGTCGAAGGAACGAATATTTCTTATCCCGTTCTCAAATGTTCCGATAATCTGAAGTACGTCAATACCGATGTCAAAGGGAAGTTTTCGCTTGTCGGCGGAATTTTCTTGGATTGCCGCAACAAGACTGATTTTTCGGATAAAAACAATATCATCCATGGACATCACATGGATAAGAACAGGATGTTCGGCGGTTTGGACAGATTCAGAAAAAAGGGCTACTTTAAAAAACACAAGACAGGCTGGCTGTACTATGAAAAAAGCTGGCACAAGATTTCGTTTTTTGCTTTCGTTGAAGGTGATGCCTATGATTCGGTTTTGTACGGACCGTGGATCGAACGAAATGATGAGTATTTGAGATACGTTAAAGGACATGCCAGGCGTTTCAGAAAAATAAAGATTGGCGAAAATGATCGTTTCGTTACGTTGTCGACTTGCAAAGGGAGAACAACAAACGGCAGGTCTCTTTTGATTGGCAAGATTGAGCCAAAACGTTTCGTACGAAAGGATAAATCAAAGATGGAGATGGTCGATGAATAAGATTGAAATAAGTTTGCAGGATTTGTTTGGGTCGGATGTTTCGCTGGAAACGGTTGGCTTGAAAACCGGCATCAGTTCCGTGCTTTTGGATGAGTACAGACGAGGTCTCAAGTCCTGGCGCAAGATGCCGCTTGACGTTGCATTGCGCCTTACCGATTATTGGAATTCCAGGGAAGACGTGCTGTCCAAGTACCAACGGGTTATTTTGATGAACCAGTTGACGCTGATTCAGGCGTTCAGGAAAATGTGCCCGGATGCAAAGTGCGATTATTATGACGATTCAGGTATCGAAAGCGCGCTTGGCGTTTTGGACAGCGGTCTTGAAGGCATGTACGATGACGTTTATGGTCTTTCTGATTCCGTTTCGGAGTCGGTCAGTGGATTTATCATTGACGTCTTATCGATGTACAACGATGTCGGGTGGCGCTACGGAAACCTTTCCGAGATTCAAAAGGGAAATCTGAATCCTTCCTGGATCGTATTCGGCGGTTTCAGCAGGGAATTTGAACGCAGACACTACGAGGCATGCAATAGCATCGTCAATCGCTTGGACATGTTTCCGACCGTATCTTATAAAACGGACGAGGCAGGAAACAGGAATCTGCTTTCTGAAACGGAGATGGTCGGATACTACAGGCGCTTGTTGAGAAATTACGAATGCTGCCTGAAAAACGTTGACGATACTTCAAACGATGTGACTTTCAGCGCTTTGCGCAAGATGTTTGAAAGATAAGTTTTGGTTTGGGCGGGTGGGTTTGAAGACGTGTCTTGCAAACGTTCTTGGATGCTTGAAGACGGTGCGAACTTTAGTTTTTGCAAGGATTATCCCGTCTCTTCGTTATTTCGGTAATGCCAGCGTGTTTGTTGTTATACTCCTAAAAATTTTGATGGTTGTTTTGACGAATGGAGGTGCGGAATGATGTCAAGCGGCAAGAAGAATGGTGTTTTCATGGAATTGATCAGAATTTTGTGTCTTGAGTTCGCTTTTGCCGTCTTGCTTGCATTCATTGTCTGTTTGGTTGGCGGGTTGCTGTTTATGGTTGTTGGTTGATGTTTTAGCTGTTGTCAATCAAGTGTGTCCGGGATGATCAATCGGAAATAAGGGTGGTTTTCGGTTTGTCGTCCCGAAGAAAGGATCGGATAAAAGTCTGGTCCTTTTTTGTATTTTTGGAGCGGGTGATGCATTTGCGCGAAATATGCGTGGATTATTTTGGCTGGGTTGTGCAATCAGAAAATGCGAATCGGTCTGTTCGGGTTCAATCATTAACTTAAAATGTCATTCAAGCAAAAATGTATTATAATCATTGTTAGCATATGGTTGTTATCGGTATGCTAGTTGTGGGATAATGAAATTATCTGATTAATGAAAGAAGAGGAACGTAGTTATGAAGGGAATAATTCTTGCGGGCGGATCAGGTACGCGCCTGTATCCGATCACCAAAGGAATTTCAAAACAGCTGATTCCGGTTTACGACAAGCCGATGATTTATTATCCGCTGTCAACGCTCATGCTGGCCGGAATCAGAGACATTTTGGTGATTTCGACGCCGGAGTATACTCCGTTGTTTGAGAGCCTTTTGGGAGACGGTTCCGATTTTGGAATCAATCTTTCCTATAAGGTTCAGGAACATCCGAACGGTTTGGCTGAAGCGTTTATTTTAGGGAAAGAGTTTATCGGGTCTGATTCTGTCTGCCTGATTTTGGGCGACAACATCTACTACGGAAGCGGCCTTTCAAAGCAGCTCCAGGAAGCAGCCCAAAAAGAGGACGGCGCAACCGTCTTCGGGTATCACGTCAACGATCCGGAAAGATTCGGCGTGGTCGAATTCGACGAAAACATGCATGCCTTGTCGATTGAAGAAAAGCCGGAACATCCGAAGAGCAACTATGCCGTCACCGGCCTTTACTTCTATGACAATGACGTTGTCGAAATCGCGGAAAATCTGAAGCCGTCCGATCGCGGCGAACTTGAAATCACGGACGTCAACAAGGAGTACTTAAGACGCGGCAAGCTTGACGTCAAGCTCATGGGCCGCGGGTACGCATGGCTCGATACCGGGACTCATGATTCGATGCTTGAAGCGGCAGGCTTCATCTCGACCATTCAAAAGCGTCAGAACCTGAAGGTGGCCTGCCTTGAGGAAATTGCGTACCGGATGCACTGGATTTCAAGGGAAAAGCTCATTGAGCTGGCGCAGCCGCTGAAGAAGAACGACTACGGTCAGTATTTGTTGCGTCTGGCAGCTGAAGATTAGAAAATTACAGAGAGGTTTTATTGAAATGAACATTATTGTTACAGGCGGCGCGGGGTTCATCGGCAGCAACTTCGTGTTCCATATGCTTAAGGCACATCCGGATTATCGCATCATCTGCGTTGACAAGCTCACGTATGCGGGCAACCTGTCGACGCTCAAGTCGGTGATGGACAATCCCAACTTCCGTTTCTGCAAGATTGACATCTGCGATCGTGAAGCAATTTACAAACTGTTTGAAGAAGAACATCCCGACATGGTTGTCAACTTTGCGGCCGAATCACACGTCGATCGTTCGATCGAAAATCCGCAGCTTTTCCTTGAAACGAACATCATGGGGACGTCGGTTTTGATGGATGCCTGCCGCAAATACGGCATCAAGCGCTACCATCAGGTAAGCACGGACGAAGTCTACGGCGACTTGCCGCTTGATCGTCCCGACCTGTTCTTTACGGAAGAAACTCCGATTCATACGAGCTCTCCTTACAGCAGCTCCAAAGCATCGGCCGATCTGTTGGTTTTGGCATACCATCGTACATATGGCCTGCCCGTGACGATTTCGCGCTGCTCAAACAACTACGGTCCGTATCATTTTCCTGAAAAACTGATTCCGTTGATGATCATCAACGCCTTGAACGACAAGCCGCTTCCGGTTTACGGTGAAGGCCTCAACGTTCGCGACTGGCTTTACGTTGAAGATCACTGTCGCGCGATCGATCTGATCATCCACAAAGGATGCGTCGGAGAAGTGTACAACGTCGGCGGCCACAACGAAATGAGAAACATCGACATCGTCAAGATCATCTGCGAACAGCTCGGAAAGCCTGAAAGCCTGATCACGCATGTTGCCGATCGCAAGGGGCACGACCGCCGCTATGCGATCGACCCGACGAAGATTCATGACGAGCTCGGATGGGAACCTGAAACTATGTTCAAGAACGGCATCAAGAAGACGATCCAATGGTACCTTGACAACAAGGACTGGTGGGAAGACATCGTTTCCGGCGAATATCAGAACTATTATAAGAAAATGTACGAAAATCGCTGATTTGTTTGTGAGGGAAAGGCATGAAAATTTTTGTAACGGGCGTGTCCGGACAGCTCGGACACGACGTAATGAACGAACTCAATAAACGCGGATACGAGGGCATCGGTTCAGATATCGCGCCTGAATATGCCGGAGCTTCCGACGGAACGTTCGTCACGAGCGCTCCCTATGTTTCGATGGACATTACGGACAAGAAGGCCGTCGAAAAGACGATCACGGATCTGAATCCTGACGTCGTGGTTCACTGTGCCGCATGGACGGCCGTCGACATGGCAGAAGACGACGACAAGGTCGAGCTCGTGCGTCAGGTCAACGCAAAGGGAACCGAAAACATCGCTTTGGTCTGCAAGAAGCTTGACTGCAAGATGGTCTACATCTCAACGGACTACGTCTTCGACGGACAGGGCACGAAACCATGGGAACCGGACTGCAAGGACTACAAGCCGCTGAACGTCTATGGTCAGACCAAGCTCGAAGGTGAGCTTGCGGTAAGCCAAAATCTGGACAAGTACTTCATCGTGCGCATTGCCTGGGTCTTCGGCGTCAACGGCAAGAACTTCATCAAGACGATGCTGAACGTTGGCAAGACGCACGATACGCTGAAGGTCGTGTCCGATCAGATCGGAACTCCGACCTACACATATGATCTTGCGCGCCTTTTGGTCGACATGATCGAAACGGACAAGTACGGCTATTATCACGCAACGAACGAGGGCGGCTATATTTCATGGTATGATTTTGCGTGCGAAATCTTCAAGCAGGCCGGCTATAAGACGAAGGTCATCCCCGTGACGACCGAAGAGTACGGCCTTTCAAAAGCCGCGCGTCCGTTCAACAGCCGCTTGGACAAGAGCAAGCTCAAAGAAAACGGCTTTGAACTGCTGCCGACTTGGCAGGACGCGCTGTCGCGGTATTTAAAGGAAATCGAATACTAAAGAGGTAATTCAAATGGGACAAATCAATGTTGAAAAGAACGTCGGCGGAATCGAAGGCCTTTGCGTCATCACGCCGGCAGTCCACGGTGACGATCGCGGATACTTTATGGAAACGTACAATGAAAACGACATGAAGGAAGCAGGCATCGACGTGAAGTTCGTGCAAGACAACCAGTCGATGTCGACCAAAGGCGTGCTGAGAGGACTGCATTTCCAAAAGCACTTCCCGCAATGCAAGCTCGTGCGAGCCGTTCGCGGAACGGTGTTTGATGCGGTCGTCGATCTTCGTCAGGATTCGAAGACGTACGGCAAGTGGTACGGCGTGACGCTTTCAGCCGAAAACAAGAAGCAGTTCTTGATCCCCGAAGGCTTTGCGCATGGTTTCCTCGTTTTGAGCGATGAAGCGGAATTCTGTTACAAGGTCAACGACTTCTGGCATCCAAACGATGAAGGCGGCATGGCCTGGAACGATCCCGAAATCGGGATAGAGTGGCCGGAACTTGTCGGTGAGTACAAAGGCACTCCGTCCGCTGAAGGCTACACGCTTGAAGACGGCACGAAGATCACTCTGTCCGACAAAGATCAGAAGTGGCTCGGATTCAAGGACACGTTCAAGTTTTAACATGAATCAGCGAGGGTCAGGCATTTTGCTTGTAGTGAAGAGAGTATTTTTAAATATATATTCAGTTACATCATCACTGGGAAAAAGCAAGAAATTCCATGCCCTGAATACCAGGATACTTATAGATTAAGTTTTCAAGTTTTGATAGTACGTCTTGATGAAGGATAATTACTTGACGTCTTGGTAACTTCTTATTCATGAGTGATTATCAGTTTAGAATAGCCAGAATATTTAAATTTTATCGTCATATTAAAATACCCTACAAGAATACAGTGAATTTTTTCATCTGTATTATTATAGGGTATTTTAATTATAACAATGTAATAATGGATATGGTTTTTGATTTTAACATCTCGAGTTTCAATAAACTATTTTATCCAACTCATCGTCACTAATAGGACCAATACCAGAGTAAAAATCATTGGTCAATTTTGAATGATATTCTGATAAAAATTGGTAATTTGATATAGTTTTATTGACTACCTCTTTGTATATACCATGGTCTTCCTTGCTTTTATAATAGCGAATGATTTCTTTTTTCGGTATTTTTTTACCATTAAAATAGTTTTCTTCTTGATAATGTTCCAAAATAATTCTTGAAAAATACTGATCAGCACTGAAAAGGTAGTGCTTTCTGACAAATTCTTTTGGTACTAGCAACAATTCTTTTCCCTCAAACAAAAAAGCTGGTCTGGTTATTAATTTCCAATTGCTTTCCTCTTTGTCCCATGACCAAAATGTGGCAGTACCATTGCTGATGATATCGTATTTATCTAACTGTTGCATGGTAAATTCATTTAGTTTATCATGTAGTACGTTTGTCAATAAGTCGGATAATCCATCTTCTGCAAATCCAGGGAGAAAAATGCATAAGTCTGCAGGTTTACTGATAGTTGGTATTTTATGGATGAGTTCTTCCAAGGGTTGAAAGGCATCCTTCAAGCCTTCTGCTGTGTTTCCTTTACCATTCTTGCCATTACCATACCCTAACTTAGTAGCATTTGGCTCGTGTGCGTGTGATAATATTGTTATTTTTTTATCGCGATCATCATTCTTGTAAGCATTGTAGAATGCACCGGAAAATGAACTTATTATCGAATGTGATTCCTTGCCCAAATTACTTTTTGATTTTTCAATCAATATTGGATCTACAAAAAGAGGAACATCATCATCGAGTTTTGCATCAACGAAGTCAAAATTATTACTTCCCTTTGTTTTAAGTTTTAAAATTTCGGATATGTTCATATCAAATCCTCCTTGTAATATATGCTTGAGAATGCTATACTACAAGATGTATGCATATAGTAAATAGCTTTTGTGGTATAGCATACTGCTACTTCTACCCTAACCAACCTGTCAATGCTGTTAGGGTATTTTTTATACAATTTTTTAATCATTCTTGTTGTCTCTTTGCTTATTACTGTCATTGTCAGTTACACAAATATAGACTATTTGTTCTTTTGCATCATATTTTGCAATGTATCGTTTTGCTGAGGAAAAGTCAATTCCTGTCAAAAATGATAAATGATTTATAAAATCCTTGCAGCCAACTCTAACCCATCCGTTTTTCATCCTTCCGTAGAATTTGTAGGCTTTTCCCTTTTCATTACCATCATACCTTTTGACTCCGATAACCTCATTATTCTTATCGAAACCGATAATAACTTCATCAGGATTACCAAGAAGTGATACAGTTGGTGAATTGAAGGAAAGAGATTTTTCGCTGATTGTCACATAAGGTGCACCGGCTGACACGTAATTCCAGTCAAAGTTAAAGTTCATGCTATTAACACCTCCTACGAAAAACAATTCTACATCATAAAGCGAAAAAATGCAACTAGTCGCGCCACAAATGCGACATGTATAACTCTAAAAAAGTTAAAAACTTGCTGTATCAAGCTTTTATATTGGTAGTTTAATGACTTTTCTACGGGGAAACAAGTTCAGCCATCAACTTTAATTGGTTTGAAAATAACATACTATATCTCGTGTCGTATCTGTACATATGCATTCTATTACGATCGATGGACATCTCCAAATAAACATAAGCGTTTGCGTTTTGGTACAAAAGCAACAACTGAATATCATCCGCTTGCACCACTTTGCTGTGCATCATTAACTATACGTTATAGATTTAATTGATGTATTTAACGATATGCAGTTAATATTTCTATAAGATTCTTATTTCCCGCTGATTTTGACGTAGAAAATCTATCGATTGAATCACAAAAGAACGTATGGATCGTTTTTTTGGTGATGGTAAAAATCGCTTTGGGTTTCGCTGAGAATTTATTTTTTACCCAAACTTGTTAATTAGCTTATGAGTTTAAAATATTTTTTCAATCGTATTTGTCGATTGTTCAAATATATTACAATTATCGCGGGGGATGCATCTATGTTTTTTCATGTATCTAATTTAACGTTGAATTTTCAGTTTTATGGATTGCTTTGTTTCATCAGAATATTGATACAATGTATTTTCAGATGTATTGCAGAAATATAAATCATACTTTTATATTCATTGGTTATTGAAATTTCTTGCGATTAGTTTTTTTCATGTTTAATGGCATTGGACTTCGAGAAGTTGTGTTTTTGAATTGAGTGTATTATCATAAAAAACGTTATTAATGCTTAATACAATCAAATAGGAGATTTTATATGAACTCTAAAATCATTAAGGATTTTTATAAGAACATAGCTGTTGTCATAAGCTTTTTTCTTATTTCAGTCATTTATGTGGAAATATTCTTGAAAAGAGGAATTATAATTCCTAGTGACGATCGTGGATTTAATATTGAACGACTGGAAGAAGCGTATATGAACTTCAAGTCCGGACATTTATTTTCAGCAATATCAACGTTCAGCGCATCTCGAATAGGTCAGGCAATAGGTACTTACTATCCTTCAGGTAACCTCATTATCTATGCAATTATAAGGACTATAATTCACAAGCCACTGACATCTTATTATATATATACAATGGTTGGTAAATTCCTGGGTCTTGCTATAGCGTATATTAGCTGCAAATATGTCCTGAACAGAAGGGATACGGCATATGTATTTTCCATATTATATTCTTTAGCACCATATATCATGTCTAATGATTATGTTAGATTTGATATAGGTGAAAGTTGGGCGGCCATATTTTTCCCTATGATTTTTGCTGGCATGTATCTGGTTATGTTCAGTATGGAAAGGAAGAAGTTAAGAGGGGCATTGATGCTTACACTTGGACTTGCCTTTGTAACATATAGTCATGTTCTATCAGCGGTGATGTCTATTTTAATTCTGCTCTTACTATATTTATTTACGTTGAAGTTTCAGAAAGACAAAATCGAAAATATCAAGCTATTGGTTATCAGTGCTGTTCTATATTTTATATCAGTAGCAGGGTTCATAGTTCCCTTTGTCAAATCTATGTTGTCAAACAACATTAATACACCTGGCATAGACTCTTTCGGTACCACAGGTATGCTTGACATGAGCGGCCTGGTTAATGAATCAATCAAAAATTCTTTGAGTTTTAACAAACCGAATATAGGTATAATACTTATAATTATTGTGTTTGTAGGGATGAGTTCTGTTTTCAGTGGCAAAATTTTTGATAAGTTCATTTACACTTGTGGAATTGTATTGTTGATTTGTTCAACTTCGATAATTCCATGGAATCTTTTAGCCAAGACACCGATTGAGATTATTCAGTATCCGTGGCGATTGCTTAGCTTTTCGATACTTTTTCTTTCATTATATGCCGCAATAATAATATGCAACAATAGGGCAAAGTCACTTAAGTTCTTGGTTGTGGCATGCTCAGTGCTTTTTAGTATGTCAACATTGATTCAATGCAGAAATTATGGAGATAGTATATCCAATTACGATGCTGCTGGTCCATTGGGACATTTAAAGATAGACAGTTCAAATTATAGCAATGCTGTTTCCATTAACAGGGATATCAATCTTTCAGCAACACACAGGGATTATCTTCCTGAAAACAGTTTGGGAAAATCAGCAGATATGTTTATTCACAATGCATATGTTAACGATAAGAAATACTTCATTAGCAGGAATAAGATAATTTCGGGATATCAATCTGAGACATTTAAGTTGGAGAAAATAACACGTAAAAGGGCTGAGGTAGTCATTCCTTTTGTTATTTATAATGAAAAAGACTATAAGGTGACAATAAATGGTTCGCGTATTAAGTTTAAGAAAGATAATAGTTCTAGACTGAGCTTTCAGAAACCTGCCGACATCAGTAATATGAAAATTAAAATAGAATATATAACTCCAAAGTACGTTAAGATTATTAGAGCGGTGTCCTTGGGGGTAATATTGCTTTTATGTATTGGATTCATATTCAATGAATTTTCAATAATCAAAGGGTATTCTGTAAAATATGATTAATTGAGGGATGTATTTTGTTAAGGAAATTTGATAAGAACTTATTAATATGTGTCTTTTGTTCTTTGCTTATGGCAAGTGTATCATTTGGATATATATAAAGGGAACGGGGCATTTACACTCGTATCCGATTTTAATGCTCAAGAATTAACGTTTGCGGCTGCGGTAAGACATGCATTGACATTTCGCCCATTGGGCCAATGGATTTGGAATTTGGATCTAGGTTCATCTCTAATCAATGGTTTTAGTTTCTACAACATTGGAAGTTTGTTTTTTTGGATAAGTATGCTCTTCACAAAAATAAGTTTTCCTTATCTGGCAGGTTATTTATATATTCTAAAATACGTTGTGGCTAGCATAACGGCATACTATTATATCAAGATTTTTGTCAAGGATTCAAAATATGCCGTTATAGGTGCGTTGCTGTATTCATTTTCGGGCTTTCAAACAACGAATCTGATTTTTCATTTTCATGATGTTGTTGCTTTTTTTCCGATGATGCTTTTGGGGCTAGAACTAGTTATTAAAGATAAAAAATATACTCCTGTATTTATTTTTGCGATATTTCTAAACTGCATCACAAATTACTTCTTCTTTATTCAGGAAGTTATTTTTGTTGTATTGTATTTCGTTGTTCGTGAATGGAGTGATATTGGCAAGAATGCCTTTTTCAAGAGAACGTTGAGATGTATTTTCAGTGGTGTACTTGGAGTAGGTATGGCCTCTATAATCTTTGTTCCAAGTATTATATATATAATGGGAAATCCTAGAAGTGAATCTGCATTATACCTTCAGAATTTGGCCTATGATGCGCGTAATCTTTTATTTATCATAAAGGGAATGATTATGCCCGGAGATGTGATGAAAGATCAAAGTATATTATTCAGTGCCAATTTTAATTCCACATCCTGCTATCTTCCAGTATTTGGTGCGGCTTTTTCGATTATGTATATTTTTAAGAACAAGGGATGGTTACGTAATTTATTATTGGCATTGTTCGTGATATCTTTCTTTCCAATCTTGCAAGCCACATTTATTTTGTATAAGGGAGAATTTATCTATCAGAGATGGTGGTTCATGTTTATACTCCTTATGTCATTGTCGACATCCTTGGTAATTGAAAAACATGATGATTATCCAATTTTTAAGTTCGTATCGATGTATGCTGTTTTTGTGGCGATATTCTACATTGCCATAAGTTTTTTGAAATATGACTCTCAGGCTTCACAAGTAATTTTTCACGCTAAAAGATTCTTGCTTTTTACAATGATTGTTATTTCTGGTTTGGTTATAATTGTCCTTTTGAATTATTTCAAACGCTTTGATTTTGTACCATTATTGATATTGACAATGGTATACGGGTCACTTACAACTTTTCTCGGAATAAGTCTTTATCGAAACAATACCGACACAAATGCTTATATGACAAAGTACAAGGTAGCGGAAAAATTTGATGTCATAAATGAACAATACAGATATAATTCAGGGAATAACATAAGTACTCTTACTGGTCAGGCTGCAGGAACAGGGGTATTCAGTTCTACAGTTGAAAATACTTCCAAAGAATTTGATAAAATTTTTAATGATTACGATTCAGTCAATACGCGTCTGTCAGTTTTGCATAATGACTATACTAATGATTTTATGACGTTCGGGCCATCAAGTACTGATGCCAGAGTATTGTTGTTAGGCGGAAAATATATTGTTACTCAGGATAGGAAAAGTTCACATATAATAAGACACTATGTTGAAAATGGTCAGAACTATTACATTAAAGAAGTTCCTGCATGCCCGATTGGCTTTGCTTTGAACAAATATATAACAAAGAAGGAGTTAATGAAGATACCACTGGAAAATAGAGCGTTGACTATGATGAATGCTGTTGTTATTGACAGTAACATTAAGTCGGAGGTAAATGATACAGTGAGTTTATATAGAGGTAAAGTATATGCTAAGCGAAAAGGCAAGTATATAGCAAATGCTAACAAGTTGAGAGTTCGAAATTTCAAACGTGATAATACAGGATTTTCATGCAGTACAAATTATGAAAACAAAAAAATAGTATGGTTTTCAGTTCCGTATGATTCTGGATGGAAAGCGACAATTGATGGAAAGAATGCTGAGATAATAAAGTCCGCTGGAATGATGGCAGTTAAGGTTCCGAAAGGTAATCACAAGCTAATATTCAAGTATTGTACGCCTTATTTCAAAATAGGTATGGTACTGTCCATAGTTTCATTCATCGTTTTCATATTGTATAGTGTGGTTTCAGTTGTCAGAACCCGTAAAAGTTAAGTGTCCGAAAAGGTAATCTCTCGCATTAGAACAACTGCGAGAGATTATTTTATATCGTTTGCAATACGTAACGATTGGCGAACATCAATATGAAATTTAAAGCCATATTTAGGTATTTAATGTATAATGTATCTAGTAAACTCTTATTTTGACATAAATACAATTATTGCACATGGAGGACCGTTATGAAGACACTATCAATCATCATCCCCTGCTACTATGAAGAGGACAGTCTTCCTCTGTTCTACCAGGCAGCAGAGGAAGTCAACAAAAAGCTGAAAAACATCAGGTTTGAATACTGGTTCATCAACGACGGATCTACAGACGGCACCCTGCCGGAAATGAGAAAACTGAATGAGCTTGATCCCGAGAACGTGCACTATGTATCGTTTTCCCGCAACTTCGGAAAGGAGGCCGCCCTGTACTGCGGTCTTCAGCATGCAACGGGAGATTATGTGACCGTGATGGACGCTGACCTGCAGGATCCGCCGGAGATGCTTCCCGAAATGATTGACATCATTGAAAATGAAGACTATGACTGCGTCGGCACACGCAGGACAACGCGTGAAGGCGAACCACCGGTAAGGTCGTTTTTTGCCCGTATGTTCTACAGAATAATCAACAAGATTTCCGATACGGAAATCGTCGACGGCGCCCGCGACTTCCGCGTTATGACAAGGCAAATGGTTGATGCCATTCTTCAAATGAGCGAATACAACCGTTTCTCGAAGGGAATCTTCAGTTGGGTAGGTTTTAGGACGAAGTATCTCGAGTACAAGAACCGCGAGCGCGTGGCCGGCAAGACGAGCTGGAACTTCTGGAGCCTGTTCAGGTACTCCATTGACGGGATTGTCAACTTCTCACAGTTTCCGCTTGACATAGCGTCGTTTGTCGGTTTTATCTCCGCCTTCCTGTCAGGTTGCGGAATCCTGTTCATCATCATCCGCTACATCTTTCATGGAGGCGACCCGACAAGCGGCTGGGCATCAATGGTCTGCATCCTGCTCTTCGTAGGCGGCATCCAACTCTTCTGCCTGGGAATCGTCGGCAAGTACATCGGAAAGATCTTCACCGAAGTCAAGCACAGACCAATCTACATCATAAAGGAAAAGAAATAATGAATAAATTCAAGAACTTCTTCGATGTGACCATGATCAAGTTCATTCTGGTCGGCATCGTCAACACGGCGGTCGGAATGGGAACCATGTTCATCTGCTACAATCTGTTCCATTTGAGCTACTGGATATCCTCCGCCTCAAACTACGTGGTTGGAAGCATTGTCAGCTACTTTCTGAACAAGCATTTCACCTTCCAAAACAAGTCCAAGAGCATGAAGACGGTCGTTAAGTTCATCATCAACATCACAGTATGCTACCTGATTGCCTACGGCGTTGCCAAGCCGCTTGCCGTCTGGACGTTCAGCTCGTTTGCTAAAAGCATTCAGGACAACGTTGCAATGCTTGTAGGATCGGTATTCTTCGTTGGCTTGAACTACATTGGACAACGTTTCTGGGCATTTAAAGAAGAATAATTCCCAAATTGCAATATTGGAACACATTCCCTCTTTGCGGTATAATATACACATAGAAAACGATTTTAAGGGGGACCATTTCGAATGGCGAAAATCAAGATTGTCACCGACTCCTCAGCTCAGTTGACACCAGAGGAAATTGAAGAATACGATATCCACGTTATTCCGTTGTCAGTCGAAATCAACGGTGAAAACCACGTTGACGGCGAAACGATCACAAGACAGGAACTCGTCGATGAACTGCGCAAGGGCAACATTCCAAAGACCAGTCAACCGCCAATGGGACGTTTTTTGGAAACATTTGAACAACTTGGAGCTGATGGCAGCGAGATTTTGGCAATCATGATGTCTGACGTTTTGAGCGGTACATACCAAACCGCATGTTCTGCCGCTGAAATGGTAAAATGCAGCGTCACCGTCATCAACAGCAAAGAAACTGATCGTGCGCTTTCTTTCCAGGTCTTAGCAGCCGCAAAAGACGTTAAGGAAGGAAAAAGCATCGATGAAATCAAAGCACACTGTTTAGATATTCATAAGCGCACGACGACGGACGTTTTGATCGACAACATGGACTGTTTGGTTGCCGGCGGTCGCGTCAGCAAACTGGCAGGTGCTTTGACCAAATTGATCAACCTGAAGATCATCGTTCGTCTGCGCGAAAACAGCCTTGACGTTGTCTACAAGGGACGCAGTCGCAAAGCATTCCTGAAATATTGCCAAGAATTGAGCAAGTTCCATCAAGACAACCACATTCAGGAACTGTCGCTTTCAAACGTCGGAACCGATGAAGACTTCCTTGAACGAATCAAAGAAGCCATGTTGCCGGAAGGAAGCAAGGATGCCCCATATATTGCGCGTTTGACAAGTCCGATCATCATGACGCATACCGGTTTGAATGCCGTTGGCGTAATCACGCTGACGGAAAAGGAAGAACCGGAGGAAAACAGATAACAAAAACAGAGGCTATCCTGTCCAACAAGGACTAGTTAGCTTCTGTTTTATTTTCTATTTCAAAAATTCCTTAGTATAGTCGTCTTCCTGAATCGTAAATCTAGGATGTTTCTTAACCTCAGTGAATATCTTTCCGACATATTCGCCAATCATGCTCAAACAAATCAATTGAATGCCGCCAAGCACCCAAATTGACGTAATAAGCGAAGTCCACCCGCTGACGACGTTTCCGTTGATTTTTTGAACAATTGAATAAATAAATAACCCGATTCCGATTAAAATGACCAGTAAACCAAAATTCATAATCAATTTAATCGGCACGGTCGAAAATGACGTAATGCCATCCATCGCAAATTTAATCATCTTCTTTAACGGATACTTTGATTCACCGGCAAAACGTTCTTTTCTCGCATAATAAACCTTGTCTGAAGGATAGCCGACAAGCGGCACCATACCCCTTAAAAACAGATTTCTTTCATCAAAGCGCAGTAATCCTTCGGTTGCTCGCTTGCTGAGCAATCGGTAATCAGCTGAATTAGGCACCATGTCGACGCCTAATTTGCTCATCAAAGAATAAAATGCCATCGCCGTCTTGCGCTTGAAAGCCGTATCAGTATCACGATTATTTCTTACCCCGTAAACAACGTCTATTCCTTCATGATACTTTTTGACCATCTCCGGAATGGCATTGACATCATCCTGCAAATCAGCATCAATTGTAATCGTCATGTCAGAATAGTCAACGGCCGTTGTCAATCCCGCCAAAAGCGCATTTTGATGTCCATAGTTGCGACTGAATCTGATTCCGGTCACATATTCAAACTGTTTTTCAAACTTCTTGATCAATTTCCACGTCTTGTCTTTGCTGCCATCATCGACAAACAACAGCTTGTTCTTCAGAAATCATAGACCCAAGAACAGCACCAAGTTCTTTAACGGTCTCCGGCAATACTTCCTCCAAGGAACAATAATCGTCAACATATTGTCTTTGCTCATGAAAATACTCTTCTCTGTCATGAAACGTGTCAACTTTAATTATAAATCAACAAAGCAAGAAATTGTATCGATAATTATCCTGATAACCTGTTTATAGACATGTCTGATACAATATTCTAATTTATTTAGCATTATTCAACAAATCTGCAATTTCTTCACATCATTAAAATAATTAAACGGAAAAACTGAACTGTTTGTCATAATTTTTGAAACATCAAAGCCATAAGTTTTATGTATATTTTAAGCATAGAGAAAGGCGAGGTGCAATGGATATGAAACACGTTACAAAATTCCAAAAATCAATTTTTGTTTCACTGGCTGTTTTAGGATTTGTCGGCGGAATGCAAACGTCCGACATTATTAATAGCGGTGACGGATCAGCAATTCCAACGATTAAAGCAGCATCCGTGCGCCGAGGCCAACAAAGAATCAACGGTCACTGGTATCTGTTTGATAACAACGGACATTACAAGACGGGATTCCAATGGATTCCCGAACAACATAAAACAGTCTACTATGCCCGTAACGGACAAATGCAATACGGTCAACAAAGAATCAACGGTCACTGGTATCTCTTTGATAATTGTACCGGGGCTATGAAGACTGGTTTCCAGTGGATTGCTAATCAACATAAGACCGTTTACTATGCCCGTAACGGACAAATGCAATACGGTCAACAAAGAATCAACGGTCACT
>OFLY01000065.1_pt1 | contig 81674 bp, 64 predicted proteins | sample 1541161 | NCBI WGS metagenome assembly OFLY01 (sample SAMN04209247, study PRJEB22552) | human gut metagenome | biome: gut; material: feces | host: Homo sapiens | place: USA: Oklahoma | reverse complement strand
GTTAGGGTTAATTCAGTTTAGCAGTGAAAGGAAAGAAAAACAAAAACCGGCAATGTTGCCGGTTTACGTTTATGAAATGTTTAACTCTGGAATTTCGATTACTTTGCGGGTAGGGGTCATGGAGATTTGAAGGTATTTGGGAAAGTTTTTACTGTTACCGGTTGCGGCACCGGTTGCTTCAACAGCGGAGATAAGACAAAAGTGGTTTGGCCCACTTTCCGTACCCGGATAAATTTTGAAGCCGAGTTTATCGCTCATTTCGGGGTGTAGTAAGGCATTGATATCTGTAAGCGGATAGAAAGAGCGTAAGTCTTTTTCTGAGTAGATGCGGTAATAAACGAATTGTATGTATCCTTCATCGTTTCCTGTGTTTCGGAAGTTTAGTGTTAGGTCGGCAACGAATTCGGGCAGTGCATTATCAAGAGAATAAAATGCGGAAAGCTCAAGGCCATAACGCGCAGCGTAATCCTTCGGAGACATGAATTCGATGGTTTCAAGCTTTACAGCATAGCCTTTTGTACTTTCATCGGCAGAAAACTGAAAATCACCGTCCAATTCAACCCATTCTCCCATTTGGTATATTTCGGTTTTGGGAGGTGTGAACTGCGGGTCTACATGAGTATTTACATACCAGATACGGGTGCTAAGCCCAACGGCGACAAGGAGAGAGAGAGTAAAAATTACAATGCGTTTCATGTAGTTTCCTCCTTTATATGGTGCGAAGCTAATTTTCCTTCTTGAATATGGTAAACTTCATCAGCTAAGGCATTAAGGACTTCAGAATCGTGGCAGCAGAGAATGATGAGCGCGCCACGGTCTTTTTCTTTTTGGATAATTTCTTTGACCATGGCAACACCGTCAACATCCAATGCGTTTGTGGGCTCATCTAATAAGATAAGCTCCGGATGTTCCATGACGGCGGCTGCGATGCCGAGACGCTGCTTCATACCGAGCGAGTATTTGCGATAAGCCTTGCGGCTTTCGGGGTCTAACCCAACGGCAGAAATGGTAGCTTTAATGTCTTCCGACGTTATTCTGTTGTGTATAGAAGCCAAAATGCGGAGATTTTCAAATCCGGAGTAACCGTCTAAAAAGGCAGGATTTTCAATGAGCGTTCCGATACTGGGCGGGAAAGAGATGTCTTTGCCGAGAACTTTTCCGTCTATGGAAACAGTGCCATTTGTTGGACGAATCAAGCCGCTTATTAAGCGCATAAGCATAGTTTTTCCGGAACCATTTACACCTCGAAAACCAACGATATGTCCGGACGTTAAAACCATGGAAATATCTGTGAGGATATCGATGCCCTTAATTGTTTTAGAAACGTGATCGACTATAATTTTCAAAAGTAAAACCTCCTTATTCTTTTTCGAGTATATCCATTTGTTCTATTCGCAGGCAGCCGATAACACAGCTTAGAACGATCATGAAAAAAGCGGTGCAAAAGCCAAGAAAAATAGACAATCCATTTTCGGAAAAAATCTCGGTTCTGAAGAACATAAGATAATTTCCGGGAAGAAATGGAGATGCAAAATAAGCAGAAGAGAGCAGCAGAACACAAGAAAGAATATAGCTGAAAATGGGACGCATGAAAAAGGTGAGAAGCATTTGGAGCAGAGCGATGCCGCAGGCCATGCAGGGAATGAGGGAAAGCTCTGGGAGGATATTCCACGGAGGGGCTTTGAGGTATGTGCCGGCGTTTAATATAGCAGGAGCGTATTCGCTTGGTTGTAAAGTGACTTCGCCGCCGAGGCAGATGCAAGTGAGAAAAGCGGTGAGATAAAGTACAGCAAAATACATGAGCACAAAACTGACACACCATACACATTTTGAAAGATACCATGTTTTGCGGTGCTGTGACAAGATTAACATGCTTTTACCGATGCCGCTTAAATTCTCTGAGGGGTAGCGTAGTGTGAAATATAATAGGAGCAAAAATACAAATATCCACAAAGCTGGAAATAAGAAAGGCTCTCCGTCTTCATAGTGAAATTCCTTCATGCCGCCTAAAACAGAAAGGAGCAGATCACCGCAGGTAAAACGGAGAGGTGTTTCTCCGGATTTTTGCAGTCGGATATTTTGGGCATATACACGAAAGAAATGAAAAGAGAAAAAACAAGAAAACACGAATAAAGCGATGACATATTTCTTCCAAGCTTTTAAAAGGCCGTTTTTTAGATCGAACCGAATAAAGTTAGAGAACATCGGAACAAAGCCCCTTTCTCCAATATACGAGAAGATCAAAAAGCAGAATGACGGCAATCCACACGAGAATCACCCAGCCGCTGTTTGTATATTCAATCGCTCTTGGAATAATAAAGTAAAAGGGCGAAAGTTGAATTTGGAGATTTAAAATAGAACCAGCAAAGTGGCTCCACATGACGTGGAAAAATAGGAGAAGGAGGTAGGGGAGGATCATCACGACAAACCTATTCTGTACCAAAAAAGCGAGGGACACACCGACTGTGGCCCACATACCGGCCATGACACCTGCTAATAGTATGTATAAGAGCACATAAAGCAATGGATGAGTTACGTAGAGGCTACTCCAAAGGTAGGTGACAGGAACGCCGTAGTATAGATCGGCATAAGGCTCCGGCCGAAAGGCAGGGACAAAGCAGGCGGAAAGGATGAAATTGGTGAGCAGCGGTACGATGATGACAAATGCACCAGACAAAAACGAAGCGAAATACTTTGAAATGTAGTACGCAGGTTTACCGGAGCTCAAAACCATATGGCTTTCGTAGCCGCTCTGTTTTTCGGAAACCAGAGACCATGAAAATGGAACCGTGCAGACTAAAAACACGAGAAAATAAAAGGCGGCGGTCGTAAATTGACCAGCATCGCCGCCGAGCCATTTGCAATAAAGGCCGGTAGCGGGCAAAAAGAGCGTTGTTAGCGGTGCACCATTTTCATCAAATCTGTATTGTCGCCATAAGTCAAAGCCAGATTCGCGTGGTAATTCCATGAAGAAGACACCGAACACGGAAAACGCCAACATAAGAAAAAAGCTGATGTAAAAGAAACGGTTATGAAAAGCTTGGTGCAATTCTGCTTTCAGTGTATTTTTCATTTCTGTGCTCCTTTACTTAAGTCCATATTGAGATCAACACCGTACTTCTGCACACAGCCATTTGTGCCGAGCTTTAGAATCACGTCTTTCGGCGTATCGTCTGCAAAGAAACCGAGCTGAAATGTTTTTGATGTGCCGGGCGATAGTTCACCATGAAAATAATCACGTGTTTCATCAGAAACGGCACGGTGGTCGCTGTAATATATAGGAGACATGGTAAGAAAACGATCGCTTTGCACATTTTGACTTTCATAAGCTTCTGCTGAGATTAGGTCGCCGATGAAAAAAGTCATATCACCGGTTGTCTCGGCATCAATGTTTTCTAGTGTGATGTCAAGCAGAATGAAAGGTAAGTTGTCATCGCGCGTGTAGGCGCATTCTTCAGGAGAAATGCCGGCATCCAAAATAGAAGGATACAGCTCTGCTTTATTGACAGTAAGGCGCATACTGCCGGAAACCCATGGGAGTGCTGCATCGTAATTGCCGAGAAGGCCGGTAGTTGCAAGGTCATCTTCAACGCTTAAGGTGATGGGCTCGCCAATTTGTACGACGGTTGTACCGTCTTTATTTGGAAAACTGCTTTCGGAATCAAGGGATGAAGAAGGTTCAGCGGCAGAGGAAGATTCAATGGAAGATGTATCTTCAGGCGGTATGTAACCTTGGTGGTTATCTAATAATTTTAAAAGTAAAAAGCCGAGAGAGGTCAGAAGGGCGACAATGAGGATAGGCAGGATAATGCGCAGAAAAATTTGTTTGTTACTCCATTTGGCTTTTTTTGCTATGTGTTTTTTGGCCATTTTATGGTCGCCTCCGTATTAAGACCAATTTATAGGACAAAATCTGCGAACAGTTTTGCCGTTCGCAGATTTTGCAATCATTTTAGCTGGTTTACGTGGTGGAACCAAGATACCGGTAACTGCCAGCAGAATCAGGGCTCCACAAACCGGTAGCACTTCGATTTGATCCCCACTTGTAACCGCCAAGACGTGCCGTGCGGTATCCGTTTTCATAAACCCATTGGCTGATAAGACCAGGGTTATTGGTCGTTTTCAGGTGAGGCTGCCCACGGGTGGTTTTATCTGTGCAATCCACCCATTCGCCAGCGCTTGAGTCATGTCCATCGACATACACATCAAAGCCTCCGTTGCAAATGGTATTGGCGATGATGTATGTACCGGAAGTGTCTGTTTTTGAACGACCTGTGGTATTGGATCTTCCCCAATCGCTAAAAGCAAAAGAGAATGCGGTGTCGTCATGGTTATTGTAAGTAGCGGTTTCAGCTGCTGATGCGGAAACTGCCATGCAGGAAAAAGCCATAACGACGGCTGCAAGTGTTGCTGCGAACTTTTAATACCCATTTCTGCACCTCCATTTTTGTTTCTTTTAGGTGGCCATCTTGTGATTGCATCGTACCATTTGCATTCAGATTTGAAAATACTTTTCGCTCTAATTAGGCTATTTTGTGTATTGAATTGCTGAAAATGGGATAATTCGATACATAAGATTATACATTTGAAGCAAGAGATACTGCACATTGCTTCAAAATGTGGTAAATATAAATATAGAAAAATTTAAAGGAGGTAATTTTGTTGGCTTTAAATGATTATTTGGTTCCACTTAATTTATCACTAAAAGAATTTGCTCAAAGAATGATACAAAAAGAGAATAGTGATATTTCACCGGGACATCCGTTTAGTATGAAATTGTTTGAATTATTAGTTGAAGGAGGATGCGATTTTTATGAATTGCTTTCGATCTATTCCGAAATACCTAAATTTGAAAATAATGAAATTGATGAGTTAATGATTTTAAGTCCCGCACCGAAAGAGTACTACACAGTAACGAGGAATAATATACGCACTTGTATTCCTCGTTGGACATCTTCTAAATATAGCAGTGACCTGATTTCAGAAGTTGTAGAATCTATCATAGATAGCTTGACAGATTTTACGCCACGGGTTAGAGTATTTAATAGTAACTTGAATTTGAGAAATAAAAGAGCAGTAAATGACCGATATATTTTGATGATTTCTGAGAAAAATGCTCTGTTTATGGATATAAACCGCCGGAGCACATATTCTTTTTCGTAAATAGGAGGTGCAAGAATATGATACGAATTGCTTTGTGTGACGATAATAAAGAAGATATGTTGCAGTTACATCAGAGAATTATTGAGTGGTATAGGGAAAATAGTAAAAATCAAAGTGTTTCTATAACGGAGTACAGTGATAGCGTATATCTTTCCAGTGTGATCGATGCAGGTGATTCACATGATGTTTTTTTCCTTGATGTTGAAATGCCAAAAGTTGATGGTTTTCAGCTTGCAGATAAAATAAGGAATAAGTTGCCTGCTGCCATTATCGTCTTTTTAACCTCACATAGTGAATTGGCACCGGACGGATATAAATTTCGAGCTTTACGGTATGTTTCTAAATTGGTATTATCTCAAAAGTTGCCGGAAGCATTAGAAGCAGTACAGAAAGAATTCTCTGCGTTGGAATCCGGGTATCTGGTCGTTCCACATTATACAGACGCTTTGCGAATTCCGTATAACGAAATATTATATGTTCAGCATATTTTGCGAAGCTCACAGATTTATACGCTGCGACAAGGCGTCATCAAAGATAATAGAGGATTAAAGACAATTTATAGCGTGATAGGGGATAAGAGGTTTATTTATATTGATCGGAGTACCTTTGTAAATATTGATTTCATCCGAGAATTAAAAGGCAATGAAATTATCCTTCGTACTGGTGAATCTTTAGCCATAAGCAGACCTATGTTAGCGAATGTAAAAGAAACCATTGTTAGAATGTGGAGATAAGAGATATGGATAAGGTTTACCCTTTGATAGAAATGGGTGCTACATATATTGAAAATTTAATTATTCTTATGGCTGTGATAACGATTTCCGGACAGAAATTTAAAGGAATGAGGTATGCACTCTTTCTTGCATTCTTCTCGCTCATATCCTCTGTTATTGTTATAGGTATGAATGAAATATCGGTTTTTTCTTTTTTAACACCGATACTAACTATGGCTTTCGTTATTTTTGTTACATCTAAAATAGCTTCAACCGGTTCATTGATTGTTCGCATAACGGCGTGTATGTTGGCTTTTTTAGTGGTTCAAACGATTGATTATATTCTTGTAGTTTTAGTAGGCTTTGTTTATGGCGTACCACATGATATGTTTACCGAATTTACAACGGTAGGGCCTAAGCGTTCATTGTATTTGTTGATCGATAAACTGACGGATGTATTGCTCTATCTTTTTATACGAAAGCATATTAAGGGTCTAAAAGTACTTTCGATAAAATTGCAGATGGTGCTGTGCTCGTTGAGTATTGTGGCGTATACAGTGATGCAGCTCTTATTCGGTATGGTTATTAAACCCGATTTAATGACTATGCAGATCGCGGTTATATTCTCATGGTTGTTCGTTTTGTGCCTTATTACTGTTGTTTTTTCCCTTTTTTCTGTGATGACCAAAGCTGAAAAGGACAAGCAAATGCAGGAGATTTTGCAATCGGAGAACGCTTTGATGGCGCGAAATTATCAACTGATTCATGCAGATAAAGTGGAGAGCGCTAAACGGCAGCATGATTTTAACCACCATTTGAAAGTTATGCGCGAGTTGGTACGGGAACAAAAAATAGGAGAGATGTCGGCATATCTCCAATCTTTATTAGATGTGCCGGTGAGAGAAAGTGCAGCCTGTCACTCTGGAAACGATATTATTGATGCGATTATAAATTGTAAAGCCGCCGAAGCAGATCGGGATCATATAGAATTTGAATTTAATGCGGATTTTCATTTGCCGACATCTTTGAGCTCTATAGATATTTGCGGTGTGCTGTCTAACCAAATTGATAACGCATTGGAAGCGTGCCGTGTGATACCGGAAGGAAGGCTGCGTAAAGTCATTGTGGAGATTAAGCAAAAAGAGTGCTTTGCATTTTTTACGGTAAAGAACACGGCTGCGGAAAACCCTCTTTTGAAGAATCCGGAGCTTGCCAGTACGAAAATGAACTCTGATCACCTGCATGGATGGGGAATTAAAAATATTCGAGATACGGTTGAGAGAAATAATGGATTCCTCTTACATGAATTTGAAAATGGATATTTTGTTTCTTCAGCTTCCCTGTGTTTTCGACTACTCGATACATAAACTTATACAATTCGATCAATTTGTTTTCCAAAAGCTCCCCTTTGGTTTATAATTAAAGCCAAAGGGGAGCTTTTATATGTTAAATAATATAGCAACTAAGATATCGAGTATTATCATTCAAAAGTGTCGATTATCTTCAGACTTAATAAAAATTTATACCTACGGTTGTAAATTGCTTATACCAACGGGATTAGGTATGATGTCGGTATTCTTGATTTCTTGCCTGCTTGGAAGACCTTTATCTGGTATTATATTCTTAATTGTTTTTGTAAGTTTAAGGCTGTATTGTGGTGGCCTTCATGCTTCTACATATCTTAGGTGCTTTATACTGAGTAATTTGGTCTTTCTTTCCGTTTACGGTTTGTCTTGGGGCCTAACCTATGTTTCGTGGCTTTTGAGTGTTCTGCTATTGCTGATAAGTTTTATTGTAATTTTTGCTTTTACACCGATTAGAAATGTTAACCATCCCCTTTCAGACGAACGCTACATTCGCAATAAAAGAATATCACGAGTTCTGGCTTTTACTGAAATGATAGTAATTTTGGCGATTTATGCCATTATAAGAAATATTTATTTTTTGTCTATTGCTTCAACTTCTATGTTCGCAGTATCCTTTATGATGCTAATCCCCAAAATCTGTCAAGCAAGGAGAAGTACATTATGAATGAATTCTGGACCGCAATCGCAAAACTGATCGAAACTATTGCCAATTTAGGTGCTGGCGCTGCATCTAACGGAATGGGTTATGAACCCACAGTGCCGGAGGAATTGGTAAAATAATCCGAACGTGTTATCCCATACGTTAAGATTATCATCAAAACAAAATTAAATCCCAAGTCGTTCTCGCATACATAGAAGTGAATAAAATAGAAAAGTCGGGCAAGTTCATGATGTGACTTGCCCGATCCTTTTAGATACATTTATAAATGCAGGAAATTTAAATTTTTAAAAGGTAAGATGAGTGATAATGACCCAATTAGAGTTTGAAACCGAAAAAGAAAAGTGGATAAAACGCGGTGAGATAAAAACATACAATATGACGGAGCTTTTGACCCATGACGAGGGGCAAACAGAAAACCATTTGGCCGGTGCAGAAGTGTGTGCGTATGCAGCGTACACGTCTCGCCTGCATGTGATGCTGTATATGGTACAGACAGTTTGGAATATCTTACCAAACGGAGACACGGGAGATGTTATTCGGGAAAATTATAGATTGCTGCTTGCATTTTGAAGAATTGAACGGATACGAAAAACCGGCAACATTGCCGGTTTTTTCTGTGTGAATAAAAATCTTGCCAGGCAAGAAGATTTCTGGTAGAATTTAAAAGAACCGTGATAGCGGTTCGGGTGCTGCCATAACGGTGGACGGTTCAGCCCTCAGATACACTTCGGTGTACCGTGTGAGGGAACATTTCTTGAATATGAAAAAATCCCTCAATCCAACACGGAGAGAGGGATGACGCTTATGAAGCTCGAGCTGAACTTTAGCGATTTGTGCCAGTTGGCACTTGTTGTTATAACGAAATACTTTGTTTTAATCGATACGCACAACCGAAACGTAAGTAACAGTTGTGCGTATACATTAGAACAAAATATGGTGGGCGCTAACGGACTTGAACCGCTGACCCCCTGCACGTCAAGCAGGTGCTCTAGCCAGCTGAGCTAAGCGCCCAATTTTCTGTTGCTCGATTATTATATAGCAAGTCCCCGAAAAATGCAAGTCTTTTTTGCGAAAAAGTTAAAATTAATTTTCCTTTCGTGAATATCACGAAAAAGTGCGTAAAATTTGGTGCACTGTTCGCAGAAATTTAAGGTTTCTTACAAAACTCATAAGAATCGCACATTTCTATTGTTTATTCCTTTTCTATGCCGTATAATGAAAATACTGAAAACTGTGAATAGAATGTGAATGAAAGCGGATGGCGGTTGCGCATTGCGCTTTGAATACGGAGATTTAGACAGAATTGGAAATCTGAAAACAGACGATGACGTTGGTCCTGCACCAAGGCCAGAAAAGGAGAAACCATGAAAACACTGTCATATGTGAACTTTATCATTTCTATTTTATTTATGGCTTGCTACGCGTACCAGGCGGTCTACCTTGTGGCGGCGCTTTTAAAAAAGCAGAAAGTCTTCAAAGCGAAGAAGCTGCACCGCTACGGTGTGCTGATTGCCGCGCGCAATGAGGAAGCCGTCATTGCGCAGCTCATCCGCAGTGTGCGCGCGCAGAAGTATCCCGAGGAGCTTATCGATATTTTTGTCGTAGCAGATAACTGCACGGACAACACCGCGCAGGCGGCGCGTGAAGCCGGAGCGGTCGTTTACGAGCGCCACAATACGTATGCCGTGGGCAAGGGCTATGCGCTGCGTTTCTTATTAGAAAACATTTTTAAGAATTTCGGCGAATATGCCTACGACGGTTTTTTCGTCTTTGACGCGGACAATATTCTGGATGAGAATTTTATCTCCGAGATGAATAACGTTTTTGACAACGGCTACAAGGTTGTCACGTCCTACCGCAACTCGAAAAACTTTGGCGATAACTGGATCAGCGCGGGCTACTCCATTTTCTTCCTGCGCGAAGCGACGCAGCTCAATCGCGCCCGTATGATGTTCGGTACCAGCAGCTGCGTTTCCGGCACCGGCTTTTTGTTCAGCAGCGAGATTGCACGCGAAAACGGTGGTTGGAAGCATTTCCTGCTGACGGAGGACTTTGAGTTCACCGTGGACCGCATTTTAAAGGACGACACGGTCGGTTACTGCGAAAACGCCATTATTTATGACGAGCAGCCCACGCGGCTTGGGCAGTCCTTTACGCAACGTGCCCGCTGGATTAAGGGCTATTTGCAGGTTTTCAGCCGATACGGCTTCAAAATGCTGAAAAAAACCGTTGTGGATGGCAGTTTTGCCTGCTTCGATATGATTATGAACAACATTCCGTGCCTTGTCTTGACCTGCGTTTCAATCGTGTTTAACGCGATTATGGTCGCGGCGGGCGTTGTGACGCGCACGCCGGATATGGGCGTTTGTGTGCTTTCTGTGTGCAGCGGCATTTTCGGTTCTATACTGACGCTGTGGTTCGTCGGCGGCATCACGTGCATCACGCAGAGAAAGCGCATCCGTGCATCGAAAAAAACGATGTTTTTCGGTTGGCTGTTGTTCCCGCTGTTTATTTTCACCTATGCGATTGCAATGGTTTACGCGGTGTTTACGAACATTGAATGGAAGCCCATTCAGCACAAAGTGGCGCTTAGTGTGGAAGACCTGAACGACACTACCAAAAAATAGCACAAAATTGCACTCGAAAACAGGGCGTGATTTGCTATAATCTATATTTGCTTATAAACGGCACCTGTGATAAAATAGTAAGAGATTACTTTGTCACAAGTGCCGTTTTTTGCGGCAGTACAAATCCTGATTTTTCCCCAGAAGAAAGGAATGGTCACAAACATGGTCACACGCGTATTTGTGGAGAAAAGAAAGGGATTCGATGTTGAAGCACGCCACATGATGGCGGATCTTCGTCAGAATCTCGGCCTCAAGGCTATTGAGGACCTGCGTATTTTGAACCGCTATGATGTTTCCGGTCTTTCCGGCGAGGAGTTCGAGGCGGCAGCCCGCACGATCCTTTCCGAGCCGAATGTGGACAACGTGTACGACGAAAACTACAAGATCAGCAGCGAATATCACGTCTTCGCAACGGAGTTTTTGCCCGGTCAGTACGACCAGCGTGCGGATTCCGCTTCCCAGTGCGTACAGCTCTTGACGCAAGGCGAGCGCCCGCAGGTCGCTTATGCAAAAGTGATCGCCGTTAAGGGCGACCTTTCCGAAGAGGAAATGGAGAAGATTAAGAACTACATCGTGAACCCGGTCGAATCCCGTTTGGCATCGATGGAAAAGCCGGAGACGCTTGACATGAAGATCGATGTGCCGGCAGACGTTAAGCGCGTCACGGGCATGATCTCCTGGAGCGACGAGGAGCTTAGAGAATATTACGGCACCATGGGCTTTGCCATGACGTTTGAAGACCTCGCGTTCTGCCGCGATTATTTCCGCGACGAAGAGCACCGTGACCCGAGCGTGACGGAGCTGCGCGTGATTGATACCTACTGGAGCGACCACTGCCGCCACACCACATTCCTTACGCGTCTCAACAACATCGAGATCGAAAAGGGCAAGCTGAGCGGCGCCATCGAAAAGGCACTCGGCGAGTATTTTGCAGCCCGCGAAGAGCTGTATAAGGGCAAGGACAAGCCCGTTTCTCTCATGGACATGGCGGTCATCGGCGCGAAATACCTCAAAAAGCACGGCATGGTAGACGATCTGGACGAAAGCGACGAGATCAACGCCTGTTCCATTGAAGTGCCGGTCACGATCGACGGCAAGACCGAGCAGTGGCTCGTGCAGTTCAAGAATGAGACCCACAACCACCCGACGGAGATTGAGCCGTTCGGCGGCGCGGCAACATGCCTTGGCGGCGCGATTCGCGACCCGCTCTCCGGCAGAGCGTATGTTTATCAGGCGATGCGCGTTACCGGCAGCGGCGACCCGACTGTTCCATTTAAGGATACGATGAAGGGTAAGCTGCCCACAAGAAAGATTACCACCGGCGCTGCGGCGGGCTATTCCTCCTACGGCAACCAGATCGGCCTTGCGACCGGTCAGGTCACGGAGCTTTATGACCCCGGTTATGTTGCAAAGCGCATGGAGATCGGCGCGGTCATCGGCGCATCTCCGAAGGCGAATGTCAAACGCTTCGAGCCGAAGCCCGGCGATATCATTGTGCTGCTCGGCGGCGCAACGGGCCGTGACGGCTGCGGCGGCGCAACGGGTTCCTCCAAGGCGCATACGCTCGAGTCCATCGAGGTTTGCGGCGCAGAGGTGCAGAAGGGCAACCCGCCGACCGAACGCAAAATTCAGCGTCTGTTCCGTGACCCGGAGGTTTCCACGCTCATCAAGCGCTGCAACGACTTCGGCGCGGGCGGCGTGTGCGTCGCCATCGGCGAGCTTGCACCGGGCCTTGAGATTGATTTGAACAAAGTCCCGAAGAAGTACGAGGGCCTCGACGGCACCGAGCTTGCGATTTCCGAATCGCAGGAGCGTATGGCGGTCGTGCTCGACCCGAAGGATGTGGAGAAATTCCGCGCTAAGGCGCAGGAGGAAAACCTCGACGCGCAGGTCGTGGCCATCGTCACCGAAGAGCCGAGACTCAAGATGGAGTGGCGCGGCGACCGCGTAGTCGACCTGAGCCGTGCATTCCTCGATACGAACGGTGTGACGCAGAACGCAGACGCGTTCATCACCGCACCGGATGAAACGAAAAACTACCGCAACGCCGTACCGGCTTGCCTTGAAAACAAATCGCTGGACGAGGCGTTCGCAGAGAACCTCTCCCGCCTCGAAGTCTGCGGCCAGAAGGGCCTTTCCGAGCGTTTCGATGCTTCCATCGGCGTCGGCACCGTGTTGATGCCGTTTGCCGGTAAGTATCAGCTGACGCCGGAAGACGCCATGGTTGCGAAGATTCCGCTGCTCACGGGTGAGACCGATGACGCTACCGCTATGGCTTACGGCTATATTCCGGGTATTGCGCGCTTCTCGCCGTTCCACGGCGCAGCATACGCCGTTGTGGAGAGCCTCTCGAAACTCGCAGCTGTCGGCGCAGATCCGATGAAGTCCCGCTTGACATTCCAGGAGTACTTCGAGCGCCTGCACGATAAGCCGGAGCGCTGGGGCAAGCCTGCCGCAGCCCTGCTCGGCGCACTCACCGCGCAGCTGAACCTCGGCCTGCCGTCCATCGGCGGTAAGGACAGTATGTCCGGCTCCTTTGAAGACCTCGATGTCCCGCCGACGCTTGTCAGCTTTGCGGTGACGATGACGAAGGCCAGCAAGACGATCTCCGGCGCGTTCAAGAACGCCGGCAACTACGCCGTGCTGTTGCCGATTCCGGAGGACAAGGAAACCGAGCTCCCGAACTGGGAAGCTTTGAAGGCATACTACAAGAACGTGCTTGCAAAAATCGCGGACGGCTCTGTTCTTTCCGCACACGTCGTCAAGGAAGGCGGCGCGGCTGCTGCCGTTGCGAAGATGGCGTTCGGCAACAAGCTCGGCTTTAAGTTCGAGAAGACTGCTGAAAACGCAGAGCTGCTTTTTGCCCCGAAGGCTGGCGCACTCGTCGTGGAAGTTCCGGCAGATGCGCTTGAGAGCGTCAAGAATACATTCGACGCTGTTGTGCTCGGCACCGTTACCGATACGGCAAAGATTGAGCTGAACGGCAAAGCGCTCGACTTGGACGACCTCATTGAGACCTGGAACGGCAAGCTCGAAAAAATCTTCGCGAATAAAGCGGAGACCGTCGCCGTAGAATATGATGTGCCGCTCGATAACCACAAGTACACCGGCTCCCCGGTCATCCGCGTCGCAAAGCCGAAGGTATTCATCCCGGTATTCCCGGGCACCAACTGCGAGATTGACACGAAGCGTGCGTTTGAAAAGGCGGGCGCAGAGACCGAGATCCTTGTTGTGCAGAACCTCTGCGCAAAGGACATCGAATACACCATCGACCGCATGGAAAAGGCAATTCGCTCCTCCCAGATTATCATGATCCCGGGCGGATTCTCCGGCGGCGACGAGCCGGAGGGCTCCGGCAAGTTCATCGCGACAACGTTCCGCAACCCGAAGATTGCACAGGCGGTCACGGACCTGCTCGATACGCGCGACGGTCTTGTGCTCGGCATCTGCAACGGCTTCCAGGCGCTCATCAAGCTCGGTCTTGTCACCTACGGCAAGATCGTGGACCTCAAGGACGACGACCCGACCTTGACGTTTAACACGCTCGGCCGCCACGTTTCCCGCATGGTCTACACTCGCGTGACAAACACGAAGTCTCCGTGGCTCTCCGGCGTCAACGCAGGCGATGTCTTCGCCATCCCGGTCTCCCACGGTGAGGGCCGCTTTGTGGCGGATGACGCAGCGCTGAAAAAGCTCATCGAAAACGGCCAGATTGCCACGCAGTACACCACGCCGTGCGGCAAGGTGAGCGGCGACATCACATGGAACCCGAACGGCTCCGTGTGCGGCATTGAGGGCATCACAAGCCCGGACGGCCGCGTCTTCGGCAAGATGGGCCACAGCGAACGCAAGGGCGAAAACCTCTACTTTAACGTGCCAGGCGAAAAGGATCAGCAGATCTTTGAGAGCGGCGTGCGTTACTTCAAGTAATAAAAGGCAGAAACGCCTTATAAAATTCCGGTATGCGCGGGCAAAATGCTGCCCGCGCAGCCGCGTATAAGGACAATTTGGTTATGGACATTTTACAGAAAAGAACATGGGCGCAGATCGACCTCGACGCGGCGGCGCACAATTTTAAGGAAATTCGCCGCTATGTCGGCAACCGGTCGATGGTCTGCTGTGTGATTAAGGCAGATGCCTACGGGCACGGCGCGGTGCGTATGGCAGAGGAATACGAAGCCCTCGGCGCAGACTGGCTGGCGCTTTCCAACATTGAGGAAGCCTTGCAGGTGCGTCGTGCGGGCATCAAGCTGCCGCTGCTCGTGCTGGGCTATACCCCGGCGGAAGCCGCAGACGTGCTTGCCGAAAACGACATTGCGCAGTGCGCGTATTCTGCAGAATACTGTGCAGCGCTCTCCGAAAACGCCGTAAAAAGCGGCGTTAAGGTGAAGATTCACGTCAAGGTCGATACCGGCATGAGCCGCCTCGGATTCTATTTTCAGGACATTGAGCGCGACAAAGAGGCCGTAAGCGTTGTGGCAGAAGCGTGCCGCCGCCCGGGGCTTATCCCGGAGGGCATCTTCACGCATTTTGCCGTGGCAGATGGTGGCGAGAATGGCAAGGCATTTACTTTGAAGCAGTTCTCGTGCTTTATGGCGCTCATCGCGGAGCTTGAAAAGCAGGGCATCACGTTTAAAATTCACCACTGCGCGAACAGCGGTGCAATCCTCGATTACCCCGAGATGCACCTCGATATGGTGCGTGCGGGCGTGATTTTATACGGCATGGAACCGTCGCTCAGCGTGGAGCATCACGCGGATTTCCGCCCGGTGCTCAGCCTGCACTCCGTCATTTCGCACGTGAAGGAGATTGAGCCCGGATCGGACATCAGTTACGACCGCACATTCACCGCAAAGGAACGCATGCGCGTCGCGACCATTCCGGTCGGCTACGCGGACGGCTACTCCCGCAGGCTTTCGAACCGCGGCAGTGTGCTCATTCACGGCACGCGCTGCCCGATTTTAGGTAAAGTCTGCATGGACCAGTGCATGGTGGATGTTTCCGCCGTGCCGCAGGCGAAGGTAGGGGACACCGTAACGCTCATCGGCCGCGACGGCGAGGATGAGATCACCGCGGCGGAAATTGCCGGCATCATGGAGACAATCCACTATGAAGTGGTGTGCGACATCTCAAAGCGCGTCACACGCGTCTACCTGAAAAACGGCAAAGAAGTCAGTGTTCTGGACTGTATTTTGGACAAATATTGATTGTAAAGCAGCGGCTTTTGGCTCCGTTCAGCCGGGTCGCTGCTTTAAATTTATAGTGATTTGGAAGGGTGAAAGTGATGGAAAAGCTTTTAAAGCTGCGCGATGAAATGAAAGAGGATTTGCTGCACGGTTCTATTTTCCCATTCTGGGAGCAATATACCATCGATCACGAAAACGGCGGCTTTTACGGCGCCGTGACGGTTGATAAGGTTATTCACAAGGACGCGTCCAAGGGCCTCGTGCTGAATGCACGTTTGCTGTGGACATTTGCGGGCGCGTACCGCATTTTCGGCGACGAGAAGTATAAGGAGCTCGCCGACCGCGCGTTTAACTACATCGTTGAGCGCTTCTGGGACCACAAAAACGGCGGCGGTTTCTGGATGCTGCATGCAGACGGCTCTGTGGAAGACGACACGAAAATGACCTACGGCCAGGGCTTTTTGCTGTATGCGTTCTCCGAGTACGTCCGCGCAACGGGCAGCGAGGAAGCACGCAGATATGCCGATATGACGTATGATTACATCGAAAACGAGTGCAAAGAGGGCAACTATTACCTTGAAAACGCACGCGGCACGGGCAGCAGCAACGGCGCCATTACGGAGGCGGGCAACCTTTCCATGAACACGCACATCCACATTCTGGAGCCGATGACGTGCTACTTCCGTATTCGCCACGATGCCTGCGTGGAGGAGAGCCTTGTGAACCTCATCGAGATCACCGCACGCAGAATTTACGACACCGAGCACCACCATTTTGTCATGTTTTTCAACGATAAAATGGAGCCGCTGCCGGGCGAGGTTTCGTTCGGCCATGACATTGAGGGCTCCTGGCTGTTGACGGAAGCTGCCGAAGTGCTTGAAAAGTACGGCGCAGATAAAGCCCGTGCGGAAAAGCTCCTTGAGGAAGCGAAGGAGGTCGCCATCAATATGGTGAACTTCACGCTGAGCCACGGCATGGATACGGACGGAGGTCTGTTTGACGAGGGTCACGAAGAAGGCGGCATCGCTGTGCCGAATAAGGTCTGGTGGGTGCAGGCGGAAGCCGTTGTCGGCAGCGTGAACGCATGGCAGATTACGGGCGACGAGAAGTATCTCGATTCCGCGCTGAAGAGCTGGGCATACATCAAAGCCGAAATCATCAACGGCCCGGCGGGCGAGTGGTTTGCAAGCGGTAAAAATTCCCCGGACGAGGAAAATTCGCACCTGCTGTGCGGCCCGTGGAAGTGCCCGTACCACAACGCCAGAGCCGCGTTTGAAATTTACGAGCGCTGCGAGGCACTGGAAAAGTAAACAGCAACAGCAAAGCCCTGCCGAGAAAATTCCCGGTAGGGCTTTTGTCATACTTAAATTAAATTTAATCGAACCCGTAGTTTTCCACACCCGAAAGCTCGGAGTGCGTTTTGGCATAGCTCTGCGCGGCGGTGTAAAAATCCTCCCAAGTTTTCTCCGGTGCACCGGGGGAAAGCGGATGCAGACGCAAATTGCTGTCCTCACGCACGGCGGCATAAGCGTAATCGCTGTAAATCAAAATGCCCATCACATTGTCGAGCAGGTCGTAGCTTCGCGGCAACTCGTAAATGGTCTCCGTATCCGTCGTTTCGAGCACCTCAAGGTCAAATACGTGCCTGTACTGCCCGGTGACATACAGAGCGCTGAGGTCGGTGAACCCGTTTTCAAGAAAAACAGGGGAGTCGGCGTCAAAATAGAGCCGCAGCACGGAAACGTCGCCCTCTGTGCCGCCGAATTCGAGTGCGGGCACATCGACCTTGTGCGCCGCGCAGCCGGAAAGCAAGAGCAAAATACTGAGGAAAAAAGCAAAGCGCTTATTCATACATTGAAATCACACCTTTTTTATTTTTCAATAAAATATTAACATTTTAAAACTTATATGTCGATAATAATTGTTGGAATTTTCAAGAAAAATGATGCGAACTTAAATTATTAACAAAACTAATAAGAATTTACAATGTGTATTCAATTTTAAGAATACAAAACGACCGCTCTCCGAATACTCGAAAAGCGGTCGCTTTCTTATTTATTCAGTAATTCGTCAACCTCGACGGGTTCCAGCTCTTTTAATGCCGGGTGGTCGGTCAGCGTTTTCAGCATGCGCCAACCGAAATGATTTTCTTCCAAATTCTCCGGCACGGGACGGAAGCCGAAATCAAGGTACAGCTTTGCGGCGACCCATGTGGTGGTCTGGGTGGGCACGAACAGCTCTTTGTAGCCGAGCGCCTGCAAACGGTGCAGCGTGTGCGCGATGAGCGGGCGGGAAAGTCCCTTGCCTTGCGCGTCGCGGCTTACGGAAACCCAATGCAGCCAGCCACCGGGCAGCTTTTCATCGAAAAACGCCGTTGCGGTCGCAACCTTCTTGCCGTTCGGGTCGACGATGAAGAACATTCTGTCGGGCAGAACGTCTTCGTGCTTGCCGTAGTAGCGCTGCCACGCGTCCACGCCTTCCTCAAAAGTCGAAAACTCTTTCGCCGATTTTTCAATCTCAATCCACGTATCGCGGTCGCCGGGGGTGTAGGTTGTGAACGAATACCCCGCGGGCAGATCGTAATGCGGAATTTCCGTTTTCGCCGGCATGGTCATGAACAGATGGTAGTACTTCAAACGGCTGTCGTGATTATCTAAATGTAAAGAAGCTAAGTCTTTCATAGATTTGATTATGAATTAGGATTCATTTCTGCCGCAGCATTTCTTGTATTTCTTGCCGCTGCCGCACGGGCACGGGTCGTTTCTGCCGGGCTTTTTGCCGGTTTTGCGCACCGGCTGCTTGGCGGCCGGCGTATCGGAGGATGTGGTGCCGGTCTCCTTGGCGACGGCTTCACGCTTCGGTGCTTCCGGCGTCTTCAGGCGCACAGTCAGAATCATGCGGGCGGTGTTTTCGCGGATCGTGTCGATCATCGCGTCAAACATGTCAAAGCCCTCTTCGCGGTATGCAATGACCGGGTCTTGCTGGCCGTAGGCGCGCAGACGGATACCCTTCTGGAGCTCATCCATCGCATCAATGTGATCCATCCACTGCGTATCGACGTTCTTCAGCAGCACCACGCGCTCCACTTCACGCATGATCGGCGGGGTGAACGCCTTCTCACGCAGGTCGTAAAGCTTGTGCGCACGCTCCTTGAGAAAATCGATGACCGTTTGCTGCTCGAGATCCTCAAACGCCTGACCTTCATAGTGCAGCTCATCCGGATTGACCATCCAGCCGAGGTAGTGGTCGCGCAGACCGCGGAGATCCCAGTCGTCGTGCAGGGTGTTCTCCGGCAAGAAGCGCTTGACGTTCGCTTCGATGGCCTGATCGATCATGGACATAATCTGCGGCTTCACGTTGTCGCCGTTCAGCACACGGTCGCGCTGCTCATAGATAATCTCGCGCTGGCGGTTCATCACGTCGTCATACTGCAGAACGTTCTTACGAATGGCAAAGTTTCTGCCCTCGACCTTCTTCTGTGCGTTTTCGATGGTGTTGGAGAGGATAGACGCTTCGATCGGCATGTCCTCGTCCACATTCAGGCGGTCCATAATGGTCTGGATGCGGTCGCCGCCGAACAGACGCATGAGGTCGTCTTCAAGAGAGATGTAGAAGCGGCTCTTACCGGGATCGCCCTGACGGCCCGCACGGCCGCGCAGCTGGTTATCGATACGGCGAGATTCGTGGCGCTCCGTGCCGATGATGTACAGGCCGCCGAGCTTGCGAACTTCCTCTGCCTCCGGCGCAATCTCCGCTTTGTATTTTTTATTGAGCTCCGCAAAGGTCTTGCGGGCATTCAAAATCTCTTCATCGTCCGTGTAGCCGTAGGCGGAAGCCTCGCCGATGAGCTCCTCGGAGAACTGCATGCGGCGCATTTCGGCACGCGCCATGAACTCTGCGTTACCGCCGAGCAGAATATCCGTACCACGGCCGGCCATGTTCGTTGCGATGGTCACGGCGCCCTTACGGCCTGCCTGTGCGACGATTTCGGCTTCTTTTTCATGGTACTTTGCGTTCAGCACTTCGTGCTTGATGCCGCGGCGCTTCAGCATGGCGCTGAGCTGCTCGGATTTTTCAATCGTGATGGTACCGACCAGCACCGGCTGGCCTTTTTCGTGGTGCTCGATGATGTCGTTGATAACGGCATTGAACTTGCCCTTTTCGGTTTTGTAAACAACGTCCGGGCAGTCTTCACGAATCATCGGCTTGTTTGTCGGAATCTCTACAACGTCCAGTTTGTAAATTTCGCTGAACTCGGATTCTTCGGTCATGGCCGTGCCGGTCATGCCGGAGAGCTTGTTGTAAAGGCGGAAGAAATTCTGGAACGTGATGGTTGCAAGCGTTTTGCTTTCGCGCGCGATTTTCACGCCTTCCTTCGCTTCGATGGCCTGGTGCAGACCTTCGTTGTAGCGTCTGCCGTACATCAGACGGCCGGTGAATTCATCAACGATGATAACTTCGCCGTCGCGCACGACGTAATCGATATCGCGCTGCATGATGCCGTTCGCCTTGATTGCCTGATTGATGTGGTGCTGAATGGTGATGTTGTCCGGGTCCGTGAGGTTTTCCAAGCTGAAGAACTGCTCGGCTTTTTTTACGCCGCGCTTGGTGAGCGTTGCGGTCTTCTGCTTTTCGTTGATGATATAATCGTAATCCTCGTAGATCTCGTCATTGTCTTCCTTTTCGTTCGTCTCCGCCACGCGGATGGGGCGCAGGGTCTTTGCGAAGCGGTCGGCGACGTTGTAAAGCTCCGTGGACTGCTCGCCCTGACCGGAAATGATGAGCGGGGTACGCGCCTCATCGATGAGGATGGAGTCCACCTCGTCCACGATGGCGAAGTTATGGCCGCGCTGCACCTTGCGTTCTTTGTAGGTGACCATGTTGTCACGCAGGTAGTCAAAGCCGATCTCATTGTTCGTTGCGTATGTGATGTCGCAGGCGTAGGCTTTTTTCTTTTCGTCCGGCTCCATGCCGGGAATGGCAAGGCCTACGGTGAGACCGAGGTAGTTGAACACACGCGCCATCATTTCGCCCTGATATTTTGCAAGGTAATCGTTGACGGTGACGATGTGCACACCCTTGCCGCTTAAAGCGTTGAGGTACGCCGGGAGGGCGGCGGTGAACGTCTTGCCTTCGCCGGTCTTCATCTCGGCGATGCGACCTTGATGCAAAATGATGCCGCCGATAATCTGTACCGGGAACGGCTTGATGGAGAGCACGCGCCACATGGCTTCGCGGCACGTTGCAAACGCTTCGGGCAGGATGTCGTCAAGGGAAGAGCCAAGGGAGAGGCGCTCTTTCAACACGGCGGTCTGGCCCTTCAGTTCCTCATCTGTCATTTTTGTGTATTTGTCATCGAGCGCGAGCACCGCTTGCTTAAGCGGTTCAATGCGCTTTAATTCTTTCTTGCTGTAGCTGCCGAACAGCTTTGTGAGTAGGTTCATGGTTCGGGAACACTTTCCTTTCTTTCGCGCGGATTCCCCGCGCGCGGCATATAAATCAGTATAGCATGGAACAGCATAAAAAAGCAAGCGATAGGGGCATATTCATGAAAACTTTATAGGTGATCAAAAAGAAGCGCATTTTAAAACGCAAAAACGGCAGTGCAATTCGGGAAAAACAGCAAAATACAGGATAGCCTTAGCCGAAATGCACAAAAAACTCTTTTTTTCCAAATCATAAACAGCTTATGAACAAAATGTGACTTTTTATTCGGTTTTCTCTTGATTTTCGCAAAATTAGAGGCTATACTATAGGTAACAATTCCTGTTTTTCCGATGTGTGCAAACCATAACTGGTCAAAAAAACGAAGAACAGGAAATTCTTTAATTTATAGGAGAGTGAACATCCTTGGACAAATTCTTCAAAATTTCCGAGCGTGGCTCGAACGTCCGCACAGAGATCATTGCCGGTCTCACGACGTTCTTCGCGATGGCTTACATCGTAGTCACGAACCCGAACCAGATTGTTAGCTTCAACCATCTGGCTCCGGATGCCGACCCGGCCTTCCAGCAGATTTGGAACGCTGTGTATGTCGCATCCATTCTGGCAGCAATCATCGGTACGCTGCTGATGGCTCTGTATGCGAAGATGCCGTTTGCACAGGCTTGCGGCATGGGTCTGAACTCCTTCTTCTTCGTATCCTTCATTCTGCCGGAAATCATCTCCGGCGGCGACGTCATCAAGGGCTACCATGCAGGCCTCGTCATCATTCTGGTTTCCGGTATCGTCTTCCTGCTGTTCTCTGTCACGGGTCTCCGCGTCAAGGTTGCAAAGGCTCTTCCGGACTGCCTCAAGAAAGCAATCCCGGCCGGTATCGGTCTGTTCATCGCTTTCCTCGGCTTCCAGAATGTCGGCATCATCCAGACTAACCAGTACACGCTCGTTCAGTTCGTCGATATCCACGGCGCACTGAAGGCAGGCGCATTCTTTGCGGATGTTGAAGGTGTAAAGGCATTTATGCCGGCTATCCTCGCATTCCTCGGTCTGCTCGTCATTGCAATTCTTGAAAAGCACAACGTCAAGGGCGGCGTGCTCATCAGCATCGCAGGCATTTCCGTTCTGTACTATCTCCTTTCCGGCACGACCCCGACCTTCGACATGAGCCAGATCGGCCAGACCTTTAAGGATTTCGGCTCCATCGGCATCACCGGTGTGTTCCAGGCTGACGCTTGGAAGCGTGCGTTCACAGGCTCTGAGCTCGGCGGCATCTTCTCCGCAATCATGCTCATCGTTACGTTCTGCCTCGTCGATATGTTCGACACCATCGGCACCCTGTACGGCACCGCTTCTCAGGCAAACATGCTGGATAAGAACGGCGATCCGATCAACGTTAACCAGTGCATGACCAGCGACTCCGTTGCAACGGTTGCGGGCGCTGTTTGCGGTACTTCCACCTGCACCACGTTCGTTGAGTCCGCTGCTGGCGTTGGCGCCGGCGGCAGAACCGGCCTTACGAGCCTTGTTGTTGCAATTTGCTTCGCGGTTTGCCTGTTCCTCAGCCCGGTCGCTTCTCTTGTTCCGACCTGCGCTACGGCTCCGGCACTCATCTATGTCGGCGTTCTGATGATGAAGGGCTTCGCAAAGGTCGATATGTCCGACCTGCGCAGCGCTGTTCCGGCGTTCCTCGCTCTCATCATGATGCCGCTGACCTACTCTATCTCCAACGGTATCGGTATCGGCGCGATTGCTTATGTGCTCATCACGCTTCTCACCGGTAAGTACAAGAAGAACGACATCGGTATCACCATTATCGCTGCGCTCTTCGTCATTAAGTTTGTCTTTGTTACGATGTAATTCGTACATAAAACGAACTTTAGCTTGAGATAACATAAGAGGCGCTCGCTTGTGATTTTTCACGGCGGGCGCCTTTTTTCGTTTTATTGCGCAGTTTTGTCCTGCTATACTTTGGGCATATCGGAAGTGTAAAAGGAGCAGGCGATGAAACAGGCGGATAGTTTGCTTTTAAACGCGTTGAAAGCAGCGATACATAACGAAAAAGCGGCGCTCGGTGTGCTGCCGCAGGAAACACAGACGGAGCTTTTACGCCAGACGGTGCGCCACGGCGTGCTGCCGCTTGTTCTTGATGCGTGCGGCAAGGCACTAAAAGCTGCACGGCAAATGGTGTTTTGCCAAACGGCAGAGCAGATTTTGAAAACGCAGGTATTTTTACAGCTTTACAGCAAGCTGCGCGAAATGAAATTGCATCCGCTCGTGCTGAAAGGCCCGGTGTGCGCTGCGCTGTACCCGAAGCCGGAGCTGCGGCTGTTTTCGGATGTCGATTTACTGGCGGTTTCGGGTGAATTTGACCGCACACGCAATGCTTTATTGCGGCTCGGCTGCCGCACAGCGGGGGAGAGTGTCAATCCGCTTGAACAGACATTTTACCTGCCCGGCAGTCCGCTCGTTTTAGAACTGCACGGCGCGGCGTTCCCGGAAAACGATGCGTACGGGCACATGAACGCCTTTTTTGCGCATGAAAAGCTGCGCACAGAAACCGTTTTCGTGCAGGGCGAAGAAATTTATACGCTCGGCGCGAACGAGACGTTTTTGTACCTTTTGTGCCACAGCTTAAAGCACTTTCTGCACGGCGGGTGCGGCATCCGCGCGGTGTGTGATTTGCTGTTGTTTGCCGAAAAGCATGAAAAGGAGCTTGACAAACTGTATTTGCGCCGCTGCTGCGAAAAGCTTTCGGCACTCGAATTTTTGACGGCGCTCTTTGAAATTGGCGAGAAATATCTCGGCTTTGAGGAAACGGAAAGCTTAGCGCTGCTTCGTGTGCACCCCGCGCCGGATGAGACTGCGCTTTTGGAGGATATTTTGGCAGGCGGCGTGCACGGTGCGGCAGAAAAGAGCCGCTTGCACGGTGCGAACATGACGCTGCACGCGGCGGCTGTGCAGAATGCAGGAAAACGCGAGCGCTTTTCCGTACTGCGCGCGGCGTTCCCCTCTGCAAAAGCGCTGCATTGCGCGCCGCATAGCTTGCCTGCCGCATGGGGAAGGCGACTTATACGCTACGGTAAGGAAAGCATTCAAAACCGTACGAGCCTTAGAAAAAGTGTCGAGATCGGCAAGCGGCGCGTGGCGCTCCTCAAAACATATCACCTCATAAAATAAGCCGGCGGCTGCGCCCAACTCGGGTACAGCCGCCGGTGCTTTATTTTGGATTAACGGATGCGGAACGTCTTGATCTCATACGGTTTGATGGTGAATTTGAATGTACCGCCTTCGACCGGGACATCCGTGAGCGCATTCTCCTGCAAGTCACACTCCGTAACGGAAGCGATGGGGCGGTTCCAATGCAGTTTTGTCGTTGTGCGGGCGTTTTCACATTCGTACAGACGCACGATCACACCGTCGCCGTCTTCCGCCTGCTTGACGGTTTCCAAAATGACGTTTTTGGCGTCCACACTCGCGAGAGAGTACGCTTCGCCTGCTATGCCGCCTGCGGTGGCGCGCACAGGCTGATTCAGGAAGTACGCCTGCGCTACGGTCTCCGCGCTGCGCCATGTTTCGGCGTGCGGGTAGAGCGCGTAGGTGAATACGTGCATCTCCTGATCGGCGACAGGGTTCGGCTCTGTGCCGGATTTGATGAGCGTCAGCGCCATTTCGCCGTTGTGCACGGAGTGACCGTATTTGCAATCGTTTAACAGGCTGATACCGTAGTGACCCTCGGAAACATCGATCCACTTTTGGCCGCAGCTCTCAAAGCGTGCCTGATCCCAGCTCGTGTTCTGATGTGTTTTGCGCGTCACGTTGCCGAACTGAATTTCAAATGTTGCTTCGTCCGTGTGTACGTCCATCGGGAAATGGGCTTTCAGGAGGTGCTGGTGCTCTTTCCAGTCGACCGTCGTCTCAAAGTCGATGCGCGGGCACGCGGCGTAGAAGTGAATTTTCTGGCAGATGACCGAACGGCTGACCTTGCGCTCAGTCTCGAGAGTTGCGCGCACGGGGCCGCGTTCCGTCCATTCCATGCGCTGCACGATGCGCAGACGGTAAAGCTCATCGCAAATGCGCTCCACACGTTTATCGAGATACCTCATAGTTGCAACTCCTTTTCTATATTGGTTGTTTTTTTGTAGGGCTTGTGCTTTTGCTTTAATTTTAGCATAATGAAGCATAAAAAACAAGACAAATTGCACAGGTTCGTCCGGCTTTTTACGCATTAGAATTGTCTTTACGCACACGTTGCGTCGAAAATGCAGAAAAACAAGTTATTTATGCACAGAACACAAAAAATAATTGAAAATCAGCGGAAAGTACGCTATACTAAATCTATAAATCAGAGCGTATTTTGAGAAAAGCAACGGTGGCTCAGCCCCGAAAAACAGCGGTTTTGGAGTGCCGTATTCAAATCACATCACATAGAAAACAGAGGAAAAAATATGCGAAAAAAGGCTTGGATCCTTTTGCTTTTTGCCACGCTTATGGCGCTGCTTTGCGCATGTAGCGATACGGCACAGCAACCGGAGACGGAAAAACCGAAAATACGTATCGGCGGCACAACGTATGCGCCGTATTTTTACCGCAATATCGGCGGCAACTATACCGGCATCGACGTGGAGATTGCCGAGGAAGCCTGTGCGCGTATCGGGTATGAGCCGATCTTCGTGGAGCTCGATATCGACAAGGGCTTTGAGCTTTTGGATGAAGACTATGTGGATTGCCTTTGGTGCTGCCTGACGATGGAAGGCAACGAAGATAAGTTTATTTGGGCAGGGCCGTATATGTACACGCAGCGCGTGGTCGTGGTGCCGGCGGACAGCGAGATTGAAACACTTGAAGACCTTGCCGAAAAGTGCGTGGCGGTGCAGGCCGGCTCTATAAGCGAGGAGATCATTTTAAAAGGGCTGAACCCGAATTTGCCGGAGATTACGGACCTTTCCACATTCAGCACGGTGGGCGAGGTGTTTACTTCGCTGCGCAAGGGCTATACGGATGCGGTCATCGGGCATGAAAGCTCGCTGAGATTATATACGGACGAATACCCGGACGGCTACCGCTACCTCAACATGAACATGTACAGCGACGCCGTGGGCGTGGCATTTAAACCGGACGGCGATGCAGTACTGGCGGAAAAGCTGACGCAGACGCTGCTTGAAATGCGCGAAGACGGCACAATGGCCGCTATTGTGAAAAAATATGGGTTGGATGCCGAAAAAAGCGTGAACGGAGGTACCGAATGATGCCGAAGTTCAAGGGAAAAACAAAACCGAAGCTCCATAAGCCGAGCATGGAAACGGTCATGCGGTGGATTGTCACGCTTCTTCTCGGCTTTGTTGTGCTGCTGCCGGTATTTGCAGGCGTAACACAGTATGAACAGAACAAGGCGAAAGCGGATGTTGAGGACGTACTCGCTTTTATGCAGACGAGCTGCCGCAAGTACGACAACTACCGCTTGGCCAATACCACCGAAGCGCTGCAGGATATTTTGACCAAAGTCAAAACACTGACGGCGTACCGTTACGAAGAGGAAGATGCGCTTTTAAACGAAAACCACTTACAGCGCTATGCGAAATTTCAGTATTTGACCGGCATTTTTGTTTTGGATGAAAATTTCTCCGTGCTGGCTCATTACGACAAAGCGGGCAAGGATGAAAGTCTGCTGCTCAGCCAGATAACTGGGGACAAAAATGCGGCGGATATTTTGAACTATCCGCAGAAAACCTATGCCGACCAGATCTGTATAAACGACAATACGTATAACTACGCCATTTCCGCACGGCAGGATAAACCGGGTCTCGTTATTTGCTATACGGATATCACGCGCTTTCAAAACGATAAAAATGAGCTTTCTCTCTCCACTATGCTGGATGCTGAAATGTTCCGGCAGGATGTGACCGTCGTCATCACGGACGGCATGCGCGTTATCAGCACGAATTGCGAGCAGCTGGAGAACACGCTTGTGCAGTATTATCCTATTGCTGACGTGCTCGTTGGAGGGGAGCAACTTACACCGGACACATTGCTGCAATTAAAAAACGACAGCGGCACATGGTACGGTATGTTCACCCAGTACAGAGATTATTATTTGTATGCCTTTTTCCCGAGTCGCGTAGTCTACGCAAGTCGCCGCGGTTGGATGCTGCTGTTTACGGCAATCTACCTGTTTTGCGGCATGGGGTACCTTATTTGGAGGCAGTACAGTAAAAAGCGCCGCTTACTGCGTATGGAAAAAGAATACCACCTTGTCAGCGCCATTTCGAGCATTTACCTGTCAAACCTGCTCATTCACCCGCAGGACGATACATGGGAGCCCATTGTGCAGAGTGAGCGCATGAAAGCAATCACAAACGGTGTTTTAAGCGCAAAAGCCATGCTGGAAAAGTTTAACACCGAGTGCGTAGCCGAGGCGTACCGGGAGGAATTCCGTGCGTTTACGGACCTCGATACCGCTCAGCAGCGCTTAGAGGGCAAGGCTTTTGACGGCTTCACAATGGAAAATGTGGAGGGCAAGTGGTACCAGCTGCTTCTTGTGCCGCAGCGCCGCTTTACGCGCCGGGAAAAGCCGAGCTCACTCATGCTTTTGTTCCGCGATGTTTCGGAGCAAAAGGAGCGCGATATGGAATATCAGGAAAACCTGCGCCGCGCAGCAGAGGAAGCTACCCTTGCAAATGCCGCCAAAACGGATTTCCTGCGCCGCATGAGCCATGACATCCGCACGCCGATCAACGGCATCCGCGGCATGGTACAGATTGCCGACCGTTTCCCGAATGATGCGAAAAAGCAGGCGGAATGCCGCGCAAAGATTATGCGGTCTTCGGATTTTCTTTTAGAGCTTGTAAACGATGTGCTCGATATGAGCAAGCTGGAATCCGGCGAAATGCAGCTTGAGGAAGTGCCGTTCAATTTGAACGAGCTGCTGCACGATGTGGGCACGCTGCTCTCCACGCAAGCGCAGGCGCGCGGTATTACGTGTACCATCACAATGGAAGATAAGCGCGAAAAGCATGTCATCGGTAGCCCGCTGCATTTAAGACAGATCTTTCAAAACATCGGCGGCAACGCCATCAAGTATGGCAGAGCCGGCGGCTATGTACATGCTACGTGCAGCATCGTTTCACAAACAGAGAACACCGTTCGCTACCGCTTTATCTGTGAAGATAACGGCTGCGGCATGAGCGAAGAATACCAAAAGCATATGTTTGAGCCGTTCTCGCAGGAAAATTCCGGTGCACGCACGACGTATCAGAGTACGGGACTCGGCCTTTCCATCGTGAAAAAACTCGTGGATGCCATGGGCGGCACCGTCACCGTGGTCAGCGAAAAGGGCGTGGGCACCACATTCATCACGGAGATTCCGCTGAAGCTCGACCCCGCGGCGTCTGATGCCGAAAAGTCGGAGGAAGAGATCGATACCACCGTGTTCCGCGGGCTGCATGTGCTGCTTGTGGAGGATAACGAAGTGAACATGGAGATTGCGGCGTTCCTGCTTGAGGACAGCGGCGCCGAGGTCACAAAAGCATGGAACGGCGCAGAGGGGCTGGAGAAATTCAACGCCTCGGCCCCGGGTACGTATGATCTCATCTTAATGGACATCATGATGCCCGTGATGAACGGTTTGGAGGCGGCGGAGAAAATCCGCGCGCTCGACCGCCCGGATTCAAAGACCGTGCCGATCTTCGCCATGACGGCAAACGCGTTTTCCGACGACGCCGCCCGCAGCCGCAAAGCCGGTATGAACGAGCACCTCACAAAGCCGCTCGACCTTGAAAAGATCACAAAAGCGGTGCGCAAATATTGCAAGAAAAACAGCCGATAAAAGCCATAAAACGGCGGCGTGCCTTTAAAAGCGGTTGCGCCGCCGTCTTTTTATGGGCTGCAGTGTGTCTGCTCCTACCAAAACACCAATGTGCGGAAATTTCATAAATTGATTCTGAAAATAGGATGAATTCCTGTGGGGATTTTCTCCGCATGAAGGTTGAAATCATAGTGTTGATATGATAAAATAATAGCGCGAATTTTGCAATTCTGGTGCTTTATGCAGAAAATGAGAATTTTGGACGCGGCTTTCGCATTTTAAGCCTATAAAACTGCTTGATTATGCGAAAAGCAGCATAAATATACGAAATACGAAGCTCGGTTTAGAAAGGGAGGACGTTCCATGGCTTATATGCGACTTGGCGATCTGCTGATTGCGGCAGGCGCCATTACGCAGGAGCAGCTTGAAGAAGCGCTGACCATTCAAAAGCAGAAGAAAGAACGTCTCGGCGACGTTCTGATTGAAAGTAATATCATCACGGAGCGTCAGCTCATTGAAGCACTGCAAATGCAGCTCGGCGTCGATTTCATCGATTTAACGGCGATCTCTATTCCGTTGGAGCTCGCCAAATTTGTGCCGCGCGCCATCGCGAAAAAATACAACGTGGTGCCGGTAAAGCTTGTAAAAGACGAGCTCTTTGTTGCCATGAGCGATCCGTTGAACTTCGTTGCGCAGGAAGAGATTAAGGCCGCTTCGCATAAGCGTGTTGTGCCGATGATCTCCACGCGCCGCGCGACCGAGCAGGCCATCGGCACATTGTACGGCAGCGAAGGCACGGCCCGTGCCATTGAAGAAATGAAGCGAGAGGTCGGCACATCCACACCGGATATCGTGCCGGTGCAGATGAACCAGACGGATGCCGGCAACGCGTCTGCCGCGCCGACGATCCGCTTTGTAAACTCCGTCATTGAGCGCGCCTTTTTGGAGCGCGCGAGCGACATCCACCTTGAGCCGCAGGAGGGCGAAATGGTGGTGCGCATGCGTATCGACGGCATTTTGAGAAAGATTTTGACCGTGCCCGCGAATTTGCAGAGCAACGTTATTTCCCGCCTGAAAATCATGGGTGGCATGAATATTTCCGAGCGTAAGATCCCGCAGGACGGCCGTGCCATGGTGCAGGTGCGTCACCACGAGATCGACCTGCGTATCTCGTCCATGCCGACAATCTACGGCGAAAAGATTGTTTTGCGTTTGCTCGATAAATCCGGGCATACGATCACGAAGCAGTCCATCGGCCTTGAGGGCGCAGACCTGCAAAAGTATGATGCGCTGCTCAAAAACAGCAGCGGTGTGATTTTGATTGTGGGCCCGACCGGTTCCGGTAAGTCCACGACGATGTGCGCTATGCTGCAGGAGCTTGCAAATGAGGAAACGAACCTCATGACGCTGGAGGACCCGGTGGAATACAACATTCCGGGCGTTAACCAGTGCCAGATCAACGAAAAGACCGGCATGACGTTTGCGGCAGGACTGCGCGCCATCTTGCGTCAGGATCCGGATGTCATTTCCGTCGGTGAGATTCGCGACGGAGAGACGGGCGCCATTGCCATTCGTGCTGCTATTACGGGCCATTTGGTGCTTTCTACTTTGCATACGAACGACGCCGTTTCCGCCATCGACCGCCTGGTCGATATCGGCGTAGAGCCGTACCTCATTTCCAGCGCGCTGCGCGGCGTCATCTCCCAGCGTCTTGTGCGCAAGGTCTGTCCGCACTGCAAGAAGGCGTATAGGCCGGAGGCGGAGGAGCTTGCCATGCTCGGCCTGCCGGAGAACGCCAACGTGCAGTTCTACCGCGGCGAGGGCTGTCAGGAGTGCTACCACACCGGCTACAAGGGTCGCCGTGCCGTCTTTGAAATCTTCATGCTCAACGGGCGCATTCGCCGCATGGTTACAGAAGGCGCAAAGTACGATGCGCTTTTAAGGGCAGCGGTGGAGACTAACTTTGTCACGATGCGCGAAAATTGCCGTAACCTTGTTTTGCGCGGCGAGATCAGCGCAGCGGAAGCCGCGCGCGCCATCAATTCCACAGCGGATTGACATTCTGCTGAAAATCTGTTGAAAACTTGCTCATAACTTTCGGAAAGGACGCAGTCGCCGCGTTTCGGCGATGGTTTTAATATGCTTGAAATCAGCGAAATCATCGCGCAGGCGCAGCAAAAAGGCGCTTCCGATATTCATATTGTCACCGGCCTGCCGGTGAAATGCCGCATAGACGGCAAGGTGCAGAACCTCACGGAGAAAGTCCTCACGTGGGAAGACTGCGAATACTACGCAAAATGCCTTGCGGGCGACCTTTTCCACGAGATCGAATGCATCGGCGAGCTTGATTTGGCGCGGACGTTTCCGTGCGGAGCGCGAACCAGAATTAACCTGTTCCGCCAGCAGGGGGCGGTTTCGGCGGCGATCCGTATTTTGGCGGATACCATCCCGGAGATCGAGGCGCTGAATTTGCCGCCGGTCGTTTCCGAATTCCCGGAGTACCGCAGCGGCATCATTTTAGTCACGGGTGAAACGGGTTCCGGCAAATCCACGACGTTGGCGGCGATTTTAAATCGCATCAACCATACGCGGCGCAGCCACATCATCACGCTGGAAGACCCGATTGAGTACATCTACGAGCCGGATCAGTGCATCATTAACCAGCGCGAGATCGGCAAAGACACCAGAAGCTACGCAGACGGCCTGCGGTCTATCCTGCGTGAGGACCCGGACGTTATCCTCATCGGCGAGATGCGCGACCTCAATACCATTGAGACCGCATTGACGGCGGCGGAAACGGGCCACTTGGTCTTCGCCACCCTGCACACAAACTCCGCGGCGGATTCCGTTGACCGCATGGTGAACGTGTTCCCGGAGGGGCAGCAGCGTCAGATTCGATTGCAGCTTTCCACTACGTTGCGTGCGGTGCTTTCGCAGCAGTTGTTGCCGAAGCGCGCGGGCGGCCGGGCGGCGGCGTGCGAAGTCATGATGGTGAACAGCGCCATCAAAAATTTAATCCGCGAGGGCAAGACCCCGCAGATTGACAGCTTCATTACCATGAACGCGCAGGACGGCAGCATTACGATGGATAATGCCCTGCTGAAAATGGTGCGCGAGGGCACCGTAACGTATGAAACGGCGCTCGGCTACGCCAGAGACCGAGAAGCGTTTTCCAAGGGAAGACGCGGCTAAATTTAGGAAGAAAGCGAGGGAGCGGGTTTGACGACCTATAAATACAAAGGGCTTTCCCCGGACGGCGCAAAGCTTTCCGGCGTCATCAAAGCGTATAACGAGTTTGAAGCGGTCGCGCAGCTGCGCGAGACCTGCTCCGTCATCACCAAAATAGAAGAAGTCAAAGAGACGCAGAGCTGGAACAAACAGATCGGCACGAAGAAAATCAAAGACAAGGAGCTTGCCATCATTTGCTCGCAGTTCGCTATCATTTTGACCTCCGGTCTGCCCATTGTGCGCTGTGTGGAGATGGTTGCGGCACAGGCGCGCACCAAAGAACTGCAAAGAATGCTGAAAAAGGTCGCGGAGGACGTCTCCGGCGGTTACAGCCTTGCGCAAAGCTTTGAAAACAACGCTACGGGCTTTCCGACCACGTTTATTGAGACCGTACGCGCGGGCGAACAATCCGGCACACTGGAAGAATGCTTTAAAAAACTACATAAATATTACGATAAAACCGCTAAAATGAAAGCGAAGATCATCAGCACGCTCACGTATCCGGCAATTGTCATTTGCGTCGCCGTCATCGTGTTCATCATCATTATGGTGGTAGCCGTGCCGGCGTTTACAAGTGTGTTTCTGGAGCTCGGTACCGAGCTGCCGGGCATCACAAAGGCGCTCATCGCAACGTCGGATTTTCTCACGAACTACTGGTGGTCGCTTATTTTGATTGTGCTCGCGTTCTTCATCGGCAGGCTTCTGCTGAAAAAGAACGAAAAGGGGCGTGCGTTCCTTGCGGAAAACAAGCTAAAGCGCTCACCGCTCAAAAAAATGCACAGTCTGAACGCCGCTTCGCAGTTTGCAAGCACCATGAGCACCATGCTCACGGCGGGCTTGCCGATTACGAAAGCGCTGGAGGTCACGGCAAATGTGGCAGATAACTACATGTTCGCGGTATCCATCCGCAAAGTGCGGCAGGGCGTGGAGCAGGGCCGCAGCCTGGTGGACTGCATGAACGAGATTTCGTATTTTCCAAAGCTGCTCACCGAAATGGTGGGCGTGGGCGAACGCTCCGGCAACATGGAAGAAACGCTCACCGTCATCGGTGATTACTTCGATAACGAGGTCTCGGTGTTCACGCAGCGGCTGCTCTCTATGTTAGAGCCGGCCATCACCATTGTTTTGGCGGTCGTCACCGTCATTTTGCTGCTGGCCGTTTACCTGCCGATGTTTACCATGTATGGCAGCATCGTTTGATTTATTTTGCTGTACCCCGTCGGCGATCCAACCCGAACCAGCGGAATACATAAATTTCGATGGTGAACCCCGAAAAGTACGTTTTTGGGGCGAGCAAAATTTCAATGAATTGGAGAATGGTTCCTATGATGAACAAAATGCGTAAGATGAAGAATAAGAAGGGCTTTACGCTCATGGAAATGCTGATTGTTGTTGCAATCATCGCGATCCTCATTGCTATTGCTATCCCGACCTTTGCTTCTTCTCTGAATAAGGCAAGAGTTGCGACTGACGAAGCTAACATTCGTTCCGGCTATGCTTCTGTTATGACTGCTATTTTGACCGATGATAATTATAATGTTGAAGGCGGCACGGCTGATGACAAAACTTTTGTCCTGAACAAGGATGGTTCCGCAACTGAAGCCGCAAATAGCTCCGGTGCATATGAAACACAGGGTAAGCCGTCTGGTGATACGGTTAAGATTGCTGGTATTGATGTTTCTACATGGGATAAGGGTGAAGGCGTTACCTATACCTATCATTACACCAGCAACACAGTTGAAATCAAGGTTGGCGAGTAATTTTACCTAACCACAAAAACAACTCATTTTAAATGAACCAGATCTATTGAGGGGTCGGGGGTTGCGGCTCCCCTATGATCTGTTCTTTTGATTTTTCACTTTAGGTTTTCATAAAAAAGGGGACGTAGTATGCTTTGGGTTTCACCCGCTCTCACGGTTTATATTTGTGTGCTTACGGGGATTCTCGGCGCGTGCATGGGAAGCTTTCTCAACTGCATGGCGTGGCGTATCGTCCACGGCGAATCTGTTTTACACGGGCGCTCGCACTGCGACGTCTGCGGCCACGTGCTCGGCGCGGGAGATTTAATTCCCGTTTTAAGCTACATCATGCACAAAGGCCGCTGCAAATACTGCGGCGCAAAGCTCTCTGCGGGACATGCCTTTGCGGAAGTGTTAACGGCGCTTACGTTTTTGCTGCTCGTGCTAAAATATGATATTTCGCTCCAAGCCCTTGAATACATTTTGCTGGCGTGCCTGCTGCTCGCCGCTGCATTCACGGATTTGGAGGGGTATATGATCCCGGACCGTTTCATCGTGACGGGGATCGTCGTGCGTGTTGTTTTCCTGTTTTTGCAGGGGAACGTACTCGAAAACCTCATGGATGCGCTGCTCGGCGGCTTCGCCGTTGGCGGCGGTTTACTGCTCATCGTGCTCTTATACGAAAAAGTGCGCCAAAAGGAAGCCATGGGCGGCGGCGATATTAAACTGCTGTTCCTCACCGGCCTGTTTCTCGGCTGGCAGCGGAACATTCTGTGCCTGCTCATCGCGTGCGTGCTCGGCATCGTCTTCGCGTTTATTTTCCCGGAAAAACGTACCACAGAAGACGGGGCAGAGGAAGAAGACGGAAAGCTTTTTCCGTGGGGGCCGTCCATCTCGGCGGCAGCGATTCTCACGCTCCTTTGCGGCAGCGAGATCATCGGCGCGTATTTGAGCTTATTTTAACGGAAAGAACAAAAGCTTTACAGCTTGGCGGATAGGAATAAAGAAGAAAGCGAGGTGTCTGTACCATGCCCGGACAAATCACGGCATTCGACATTGGTGAGTGCATGGTAAAAGCCGTATGCTTTACAGGCGGCAAACTGAAAAAGGTTATGGCGAAAGAATTGCCGGATAATATGGTCTCCGGCGGCGAAATCGTCTCCATGGACGCCATGGCGGATTTTATCAAGGAAATGGCGAAAGAAAACGGCATCTCCCGCGGTGCGGCGGCGGTCATTCTGCCCGGCACGCTGGTGTTCACCCGCAACGTGACCGTGCCCGCCATGACGGACGGCCAACTGCTGTATAACCTGCCGTTTGAATTTAAAGATTACCTGACGCAGGAAAAGAATAAGTATTATTTCGACTACGCTGTGCAGGATACGGTGAAAGACGAAGAGGGCAATGTGAAAGAATTGCAGCTTTTCGTTTGCGCCACCTTAAAAAGCACCGTGGAAGAATACCGCGCCATGCTGCGCCGTGCGGGCTTCAATTTGAAGGTCGCCATGCCGGAGGAATGCGCCTACGCTGCGCTGACGGAGGATTATATGCAGCGCACAAATGCGCCCGCGGGCAGCGATTACTGCTTTGTAGACCTCGGCCACAACGGCATCCGTATGCACATTTTGCAGGACGGTAATTTCACCACGAAGCGCTCCGTCGACCTCGGCCTGCGCGACCTTGAGCAGACGATTTCCGATGTGCGCGGCGTGGATATTCACATGGCACACGCACACATTTTGTCCGATTACAACGACGTGCTTTCCGAAGACGTGAGCGCCGAGCTGTTCAACCGCATGGCAATCGAAATCATGAAGGCCGTCAACTTCTATAATTACAATAACCGCGAGCGCTCGCTCCGGAGAATTTATCTTTGCGGCGGCGGTGTGGCGGTAGATCAGATCCGCGCGGCCATCTGCCGTGTGACGGATCTGGACGTACATAACGCCGAGGAGCTGCTTCCTCAGCACGACGCATTGGAAGCGGCGTGGCTTTACATCAAAGCGATCGGCTGCGCGCTGCAAAAGTAAGGAGGCGTTGGAATGAAGCTTGAACTCGGCATGGGGAACGGCGCCAAAAAGCCTGTAAAATACCCCACCAAAAGAACCGTCAACCTCGCAAAGCGCGAGTCGCACTCCCAAAGCGTCATGACGCTTTCTATCGGCATGGCGGTCATTATCGTGCTTGTGGTGCTCGTCGTGAAATTCGGCGTACTTGACCAGCTTGCGCGCCAAAGTGCCGCAGAAAGTGCTTACAACACTGTGCATGCCCAGTATACCGAAATGCAGAGCGCCGTGGAGAAATACCCAGAGGTCGAAGAGGAGTACCGCACCTATTCCAGAAAATGGATGCAGCAGGAGGATTCCGGCGCGTTCGTTTCTGTGGACAGACAGGAAGTGCTCGACCTCATGGAGAACTGTCTGCAGCCCTACGGTACGATAAAGGCCGTCACCATTTCGGACGACGTGATGATTGTTTCCATGTCCGGCATGAATCTGCAGGAGATTTCCGCTATGTTTGAGATTTTACAGCAGCAGCCCATTGTAAAGGCTGCTGACCTTACAATCGCCTCCACCGAAAAAACGGCAGGCGAAGACCTCGATTTCTCCGTGACGATCACATTACAGCCGGCTGACACGGCGGAAGGGGAGGCCACAGCATGAAAAGAGCCTTTACAACGCGCGAAAAAGTGATGCTGCTCGTCCTCACCGTGCTGCTCATCGTCATCGCATATTTTAAGCTCATCTTGGAGCCCATCAACAATTCCATCGACGAGTATCAGTCCGAAACGGCCGCGGAGCAGGACGAGATTTTGCAGAATACCGAGCTTTTGACGCGCATGAACCAGATGCAGAAGGAGCTCGAGGAAATTTATGCCGCGGGCGACCCCACGCCCATCCCGAATTATGACAATTCCGGCAAGCTGCTCGTTGAGTTGAACAGCATTCTTTCGGCTTCCGTCGATTATTCGCTGGATTTCGGTCAGGTCTCGGCACTGAACGATGGCTACATCATGTGCCGCCCCATCAACATGACCTTTACAACGAACACCTACGCCGAAACGCGCGCCATCATTGATGCGCTGCACAACAGCGATTTTACAAACCAAATATCGGACATCAGCGTGCAGTTTGAAAATTCCGGCAGCTCCGGCAATGTGCAGGTAAACCTGTATATTACGTATTTTGAACTTCAAAAATAGCTGGTGCAACACAGGCCGGAAGCTGTTTTTTGCTTGCCGGTTTTCTGTGTTTAAAAAGACTTATACCGTTTTACGGTTTCCATATTTTTTTCAGGAGCAAAACGCATGAATTTTTCACGGGATATGAAGAGTTTGAAAAACAGAAGAAAGGGGAAAGCCGGCTTTACCATGTCCGAGCTTTTGATTGTTGTGGCCATCGTCATCGTGCTGTTTGCCGTGGCGGTTCTCTCGCTTGTGACGATTCAAAAGAATCTGCGCCAAAAGGAACTCGACAGTAAAGCGGAAATCCTTTACGTTGCCGCGCAGAACCGCATGTCCGAGCTGCGCGCCGGCGGCTACGAAAGCCTTTATCAGTACGATGAAAACAAGAAGAACGGCGTTGCAAAGGTTGGTCTCATTCCGCTGGATGCTCCCGAAGAAGATGCGGAAGACGCCATCACAAAAGACACGCTCTGCTACGTCGTTTCCGCAGACCGCGTGGCGACCGGCAAGGCGGCAGCTTCCGTTCTGCCGGAATCTTCCGTAGATGCCGAGCTTTGGAACAACCACTGGGTTATCGAGTACGACCCCGAAAGCGGCAGTGTGTACGGCGCGTTTTACAGCGAAGAGGAGATCACAAGCGGTGATGCCTCCACCACGCTGCCCACATACTTAAACCGTATGCGTGTGCGCCAGGCCCGCCTGCGCAACGGTGCGAAGATCGGCTACTACGGCGGTGCGCGCGTAATCTCCGGCACAACCGACACTCTAAAGCCGGACATCTCCATCGATAACCGCGAGAAGCTGACGGCAACGTTCTACTGCAACAACCCCTATGCCGATGAGCTGACGTTCAATATCAAGGTTTCGGACGGCCAGAACGAATATGTAAAGGTTGTAAAATACAGCGAGCTTCGCCAGCTGAACAGCAAAACTTGGTACTACACGTGGGTTATGGATAGCTTGGAAAGCGAAAAGACGCGCTTCTATAATCAGACCGACCATAAGCTTGCGTGCGGCACAGATATCACCGTCACGCTTTCCGTAGAAAGCCAAAACGCCAATGTGGACGGCAAAAGCTACACCCGCAAAACGAACAGCCTGTTCCGCTATGCCGAGGACACCCCGGCGGGCACGGCGCTCATCGCCTACGGCCGCCATTTGCAGAATTTGGACGAGGCCTCCCATGTTTCCGATACGATTACCCGCGCCGTGCAGGTCAGCGACCTTTCCTTTGCGGATGATATTGCTGACAACGAAGACTGGCATTCCTTTTACCGCGACACCTTTACGCCCATCACAAATAAGTATCTCAAAAGCTATGACGGCTATTCCGAGGTCGATAACGTAAAGCTGTATTCCTCTATCTCGAATTTGCATATTACAGATACGTCTAAGAGTGATGTTGGTCTGTTCAGTACATTTAACGGTGAGATCAAAAACGTGACGCTCACCGGCATGAGGATTGATAATGGAGGCCAGAACGTCGGTGCGCTCATCGGTTCTGTTTCCGATACCGTGAAAATCACAAATACCCGTGTATACCTCAGCTCCAAAAAAGGCGACCTCGCAGATATCGAAACGGTCGATTCCCCGGAAAAAGTGAAGCCGTGGCTCGAGGGTAAAATCGTCGGCGGACTTATCGGCATGGTGACGAAAACGGGCAGCGTATCCGTTACGGACAGCTCCGCGTCTACGGTCATTCGTGCAGACGGCGGCGCAGCAGGCGGCCTCATCGGTGCCGTGTATAATGCGGCAACGATAACCGATTCCTATGCGGATTGCTATTTGACGGCAGCCAGAACGGGCGGCCTTATCGCAAAGGCAGAGGGCGGGTCTGAAGTAGCCGCAACGGGAACCTCTATCACCTTAAAGGATTTCTATGCAGCGGGTTACCAAACGGCGACCGTCGATGCTTTCGGCTTAGTAGGCGGCTCCAATGTGATCGCCACAGGCGGTTATTCTGCGTGTGTTTACAATGTTGAAGAAAACGCAAAGGTCCATTCCACGGTGAATACAATGGGCAGTGCCTCAAACGTATATTATCTGACAGACGGCGGTCTTTCCGGAGACGGCACAAGCAAGTGGGAAAACGACAATCAAACCACGCCGAAAACCTATAAAGAACTCAGTGAATCGGGCTTTGCAAAAAAAGAAATCTCCGAGGCGTTCACGTCGTCCTCCGGCGCGGCTACGTTTCCGTATAACTTGATGGATCAGGGCCTTACGTATTACACGTATCCGCGCCTTGAAAAGCTGAACCACTACGGCGACTGGCAGGCGGAGTTTGAATCCGGCGCACTGGTTTATTACGAGCGCTACGAAGACAAAACCTACGGCTTCTACGGCGCGAACCTTTCCACGCTCAAAACGAGTAAGTTTGTCGTCGGCGACGGCTATGCGCTGGCGTATATCGAAAAGAAAAATCCGTCCGATAACGTCGTTACCGTGACGTATGCAAACAACCAAAAGGCACAGGTATCGTTTAAAAGCGCAATTGAAACGACCGACGACACGACAAATACGAAGTATTATCTCTATCCGCTCTCAAAAGAGGTCGTCAACACCGATTATATCGACACCGCAGAGCCGGATACGTTCTACCAGAAGATCACGATAGAAGACACCGCAAACAGCACGAATACGGAGTATTACTACAATCCGCATTTCGCAAAAACGGTGACGGTCAACGAAAATAAGCCGCAGGCGCCGGAAACGGTCTGCATCCGCTCCGCCCGCCAGCTGTATGCCTTGAGCCTTTACTACCCGCAGTATGCGGATGCCGTAAAGGACAGTGTGTTCCGTCAGGAACTCAACATTGATTACAACAGGTATGAGTGGACAAAATATGATGACGTTGTGCCTGCAAAGATTGACACACAGGCGCCGATCGGCACAGGGGATAAGCCGTTTACGGCTGTGTATAACGGCGGCTGCAATACGATAGAGGGAATTTCCTTTAAAGCAAATTCCCTTTACATCGGCATGTTCGGCTATACGTCGTCCGCTGCCGCGGTGCGCAATGTGTTCCTTGTCGGCAACGGCAGTAACACGGTGGCCTATGTCAATGCGCAGGGCGGTAATTCGGCTTCCGGCAGTGCGTCGCGCGTCAGCATGGGCGTGCTCGTCGGTTATAACCGCGGCACGGTTTCAAACTGCTCGGTTTCCGGCTATACCATGGAGTATTACGGTTACAGCGCCAGCACGGCTTCGCTCGGCGGCTTTGTCGGCAGCAACTACGGCACCATCCGCAACAGCGCTTCGGACTGCCCGTCCGTTCGCTTTGCAAATACGAACTCTAACACCTATGCGGGCGGCTTTGCGGGCGTGAACCACGCCTCTGTTTCGGATTCCTACGCGCTTGGCAGCATTCAGGTGCGCGGCGCGCGAAACAGCACCGTGTGGGTCGCGGGCTTTGCGGCGAACAACGCCAGCGGCATGATTCGCCGCAGCTACAGCGCTACGGCGCTGACAGCTTCCGGCGATGCGGAGTCCTACGGCTTTGCGCATACCGGCGGTTCGGCATACCAGTGCTATTATCTGGACGGCGGCACGTATTCGTACAGAGGCACGCTTTATGCTTACAACACCTCCACGAACGAATTCGAAGATAACGCGGCGGGTGAGCCCCTTACGGGCAGCGAGCTGCAAAACAAAACAATCAACAATTTCAAAAAGGCAGATTGCACCTATAATGCCAAAGAAACGACCGGCGATCATTATATCTACCCGGCAGTCGTGCGCAATGCAGCAGGGCAGACCGTGCATTACGGCGATTGGCCCGTGCAGAAGGATATCGGTACGCTCGGTGTGTTCTACTGGGAATATGAAGACAGCGGCAGCAACAGCGGCTACCACTTCAGCTACGTGGGCACAAGCCAGGGCAATGAAATTTCCAGCGCAAACAACGACATCTTAAAGGGCGATTCTCTCTGTGAAGAGCACGACGACGGCGGCGTTGTAACGCATTACGGCTACGGCTATTTCTATGCGAACAGCAATAATTTGAAGACTTCATTGAGTGCTGTATACTTCAATAAAGACTTCATGCGCGTTGCAGAAAATACAGAAGCCGGCGAAGCGCTCGGTAAGCAGATGCCCGGCTATACGTTTGTCGCATATGAAACCGGCGAAGACAAAATGTATTTGATCGGTAACAACGCAAACGGCACATGGTGGCTGGATTACGGCAGCGGAACGGATGCTACCGTATACGCCTACACCGTCAACCCGTTCTTTGCAAACTCTATGAGCCTCGATAGCTCCGAAGTACAGGGAAAAATGACAGAAACAGGTGACGTCAAACCCGGCGCCAACGGCAACGCTTACGAAATTCGCTCCGTCTCGCAGCTGCAGTTTATCAACTGGAATTCCGGAAAGCACAATACAAACACCTCCATTGTGTCTCAGAACAAAGGGGATTGGAATACGTTTAAGGATAAATACACGTATCAGGTTTACGGCGATACTCACAGGGTATCGGAAAGCGGCGAAGAGTGGTATTGGAATCAAACACACGATTTGAATGCTTCTTCAGAATACAGTACACTTGGTAAGACCAATAACTTCACGCCTATCGGAAGTATGTATGATAATGCAGGCAGTACAGCAAAGGCTGATCCGACAATGTCATATTTTGCTTCTCATTATGACGGACAGGCATATACGATCAAAAATGTTGAAATTCACAGCAATGCGGAATGTGTTGGTATTTTTGGCATTACGGTCGGTGCAACGGTTAAAAATGTGGTCGTATACTCGGATGAAGGCAATGTAATCGAAGCTACAAAGGATGGTGAGAGCTGGTACTGCGTTGGCGGTCTTGTCGGCTTTGCGGCCGGCAGAGACAATCCTGCAAGTGTATTTACAAACTGCACGGTTTCCGGCTATACGATTCGGGATAATCATGAAAACAACCCGGGTTGGGGCGGCGGCAGTGTCGGCGGTCTTGTCGGCATGACAAACATGGATATTACAAACTGCTCCGCTGTAACAGATATTATTATCAATATCGGCTATAATGGCGGTTATCAAAATCTGCGTGTCGGCGGTATTGCCGGTGTTTCCCGCGGTACAGTAAGTTACTGCTATGCCGGTGGTTCCATGACCAGTATATCTCCCGGTAGTCACCGAGGTTATGGTAGTGGCGCAAGCATTTGGATGGGTGGCCTTGTGGGCGGCATCGTTATGCGTAACAGCGGTGGTTTAAAGACGATTGTCGGCAATGTTGACAAAGTGCTTACGGTAAGTAACTGTTATAGTTACATGCAGATGCCTGCTTCCGGGAGTAAGATTGTTAAAAGCTCGCAGTCTATTGCTTCTAACGGTGAAATGCAGGAAGGGTTCGCGATGGTTTCCAATGGTAAAGATCATGTCGTTATTCAAAATTGCTACGTGTTAGAAAGCAGTGCAGTGAATACCGATGATTATAAATCCTACAAAAATGAGAGCGATTGGTCGGATTGGAAGAACTTCAATGTAAACCACAATGTCAGACAAAAAGGGAAAGCATCCTTCTGGGATAGCACCCATGGGATACGGGTTGATTGGTACGATCGCCGTATAGAAGTTACAGGTCAATCTGCCAGCCCGTACATTTCTTATGAACAAATGCAAAACGGTACATTGCTTAGTTACCTGAATAAGAACAGCGGCACAACGGGAATTTATTTCTCCACCGTCACCATCACCGAGCAGGGGCAGAATATCGACGGCAAGTATAGCTTCCCGGGCAACGATACGGCGCTGCAGGGGCTTAACTATCCGTTCCCGACGGTTCTGACACAGACCGATATCTTCGGCAGCACAGTCAATTTGCATTACGGCCGCTGGCCGCGCATCGGTCTCTTATGGGAAGAAAATTCCCGGAAGCTCGACCTGCTTGCGGATATCAAAACGAAAGCGGAAGACAGCACTTTGAACGACAACGAAGACGGCAAGGCGCTTTTGCAGACACATTTGCTTGTCGCCAGCAGCGACGTAGATACGAGCGCAGAGTTGGAAATCAAGCTGTACGACGAAAACAGAAACGAACTCACAAACGATAAGGCCGCAGCAACAGTCAGCCGCATTGTGTATAATCGTGAGAATAACTGCTACGATGTCACATTCATCGGGCAGAATGTCGGCACGGTCGTCGCAGAGGCGAAGCTCGGCAATTACATCGCGCGCCTTACAATCGAAGTTACGGCATCGCTCAAGCTGGAGGCTTCTTCTACGAACATTTCGGTTTATTCCGGCGACACCGATACGATCACGCTGACCGTAAAGGACGCAAACGACAAGCAGCTGCTTGCCGAGACCGAAAAGACGCTCAGATGGGAGATTGCTGTCGATAACAACGGCGTGCAGCAGGATGTCATCGAGTGCAGTAAGGACGATATCAAGCTGAACGCAGACGGCACGTTCTCCTTGCCGCTTACCGGCTTTGCCGCGGGCGAAGCCACGGTGAGCATTACGTGCACATATCCGTACGGCGCGGCAACTGCCGCGGAGCCCGCAAAAGAGGTCACGGCTACGCTGTATATCAGCGCTACAACAAAGCCAAGTGATGTGCTTGGCCTGACAAACGGCAGCGTCTATAACCAGATTTCTCTGCCGCACACGCCGAAAAAATCCACGACCTCCTACACCGGTACGACCGTTGAATACCCGGAAAACCGCCCCGCCATGCAGGGAAGTGCGCTGTTCCTCTACGCAACGGATGAGTATACCGATTTGACCGGCTTTACGGTCGATCAAATCGAGATCACCGCAGGGGAAACGACCTACACCGTGGTCACAGACGGCATCACGACCGATGAAAATCACACCTACACCGATGAAAATCACACCTACAAAGTGACGGTAAACGATGAGTGGACGACAGAAACGAACGACACGAAGTTCCAATATCGCGCCGTAAAGGTGGAATCCGCCGCGGCAGGCGAGATCACCCTAAAGATCGTCCTCAAAAACGGCGACGTGACCTACAACCTCACCACCCCGTACACTATTGTTTCCAATGAGTATAAGGTGAAGTTTGTAACGGTAAACAGCGATTTGGTGCTGGAGAAAAAGGTATCTTACGGCGAAAAGCCGACGTTAACAGAAGAAGAAAAGAACGGGTTGGCAACAGCTATTTTAGGCTATACGTTTGACTTTGATAATCTCCCCGAGATTTTCGCAGATACCGAGATCAAGGCGGTTCCGAACACCTATACCATCCAGTTTGATGCCAACGGCGGCTCGGGTACGATGAGTGATGTTTCGTATGCTTATGATAAGATTCAAACGACGGACAGCCTTCCGCCGAATAAATTTACAAAGGGAACATCCGCCTTTAAGGGTTGGGCGTTGACGGCTGCGGATGCAGAGAAGTATACAGACATGAGTTCCATCAAGAACATCATAGATTCTATGGCGATGGAGAATAAGACCGAACTCACTCTTTACGCCGTTTGGGAAGATACCGCAGCAGGCGGCGAGACCGTTGAACCGTAAATCAACAAAAAGGCAGGTGCCGAAAATGCAGGCGATCCGCAGAAAACTGAATAGCCAAAGGGGCGCTTCCATGCTGATGGCGCTGCTGCTTATGCTGGTCGGCATCATGGTGAGCGCGGTCATCATCTCCGCCGCCACCAGCGCCGCCGTAAATAAACGCTCGGAAAAAGAACAGCAGCAGGCCTACCTCGCGGTCAGCTCTGCCGCCGAGCTCGTGCGCGACGATTTCCAAAGCCTTACGGGCCGGTATAAAAATGTTACGACCACGGTGACGCATACGGATGGAACGACCACTACGACGAATGATACGATAAAGGCCACATGTGCGGTGGGAGATATGATCAATGACATCGGCGCACGGTTTATAGGTATGAACACGACGTCCACTTATGCAAAGACCTACACGTTCTCCGTAGACGGTTATGAAGATGTATCGGCAGAAATCCTTGTATCAGTCGACACCGGCAGTGACGAAAGCAGCAAGGTGTATAACCTCACTGCAACATTCACAAACGGTGCAAGCTCCGAACATCCTTGCCGCATGGTGTTGACCATGGAGGGCAAACTGGCGGAGGAAAGAACCTCCGGCGATGCGGGCTCGGGCTCCACGCAGGTCGTCACCCGAACACTCGAATGGAATAAGGCAAAGCTGCAAAAGGGGGTAACGGGTTGAAAAAGCTGCGTTCACAAAAAGCGGAAACACTGGTGGAAACGCTCATGGCCATCGTGGTCGTGGTGCTCGTTATGCTTTTTCTCTCCACCGCAGTTTCCACGGCCTCCAAGGTAAATGCCAAGGTGCGCAAAACCGATGTGGCTTTAACGTATAAGAATGCCGACAAGGGCAGCGAAAAAACGCTGACCATTAAGGATAAAAACAGTGCCACAAAAGTCATCCATGTTCAAGTCGATGAATATACAAGCGAAAACGGCTACACGTATTACAGGGAAAGCAAAGAGCAGGGGGCGGAAACTTGAAGCTGAAAGATAAAAAAGGCTTAACGCTCGTGGAAATGCTCTGCACAGTCGCCATTTTGGTGCTTGTCAGCATGGTGATGGTGTTGGGTGTGCAGCTCGGCGTGCGCTCCTACGCAAAATCCGTTTCATATTCGGAAGCGCAGGTGCTGTGCTCCACGCTTACGACCACCATCAGCGATGAGCTGCGCTATTCCGGCACACTGAAAGTAGACGGAAGCGGCAACGTTACGGGCTTTTTCAGCCAGCAGTTCGGCAGCGGCGATTACACCGCGTTTACCACTACGCCGGAAGGGCATGTGCAGCTTGGCGGCAAGGACATTCTGCCCGCAAAGGCGTACCCCTACGGTATTAAAGCTGAGGTGAAAAGCTTAACGTATGACGATGTTACCGCCCTTTTCACAGTGCAGCTGAGCGTAAAAGACAGCGAAAATAAAAACACGCTGGCCGAAACCACCTTTGAAGTGGAAAAGCTCAATGTGACGACCGAAGACACCGCAGAGGGCCGCGCCCGCGCCGAAGACATCCGCAACGCGCGTAAAATTCAATCTCTGCTCGGCAAGTGGGTGGCAGACGGAACCATTACTTGTGCAAATGACTCTAAAGGCACCGGCGTATGGGTTTTGGTGTGTCGTGATGGCACTTCGTATCCGGGCGGCTATGGTAATAATAGTTCATCTGTGTTTTTTGGTACAGATCCCGGCGTTTATGTCAAGAATAGTACATCGACCACTTGGAAAAGCGGAAATACAGAACTCAAATGGCTGATAGAAGCGGAAATGGGAACAAATTTAGAGTTGAAGGCCAGTGCAACCGCAGAGGTTGATAACATTGGCGGGTGGGATTGGTATGTTGTGCAGTATGTGTACGATAAGAGCACGAAAGAGTGGAGTACGTATTTGTTTTCCGGAATGCAAGGTGAATCTTCCGAAGCCAATCGCAACACAGAACAAAACTCCAACATGTATCAATACATGAACCGCAATACAGAAAACTGAGAAACACCGCGCAAGACGGAATGCTCCGCAGGCGCGGTGTTTTTGCAATAAAGAATTTGTATACGCTTTGTTTTTAAAAGTATGATTTCATGCGATTTTTCTTGCACGTAAAAAGCAAACATGATAAAATAGAAATACAGTGTATTCAAATAGTGTTCTTTATTGTGTAGAATAGATAGAATTGCTGCTTTTTATCCACTTTTTGACGAATTTGCAGAGAATATAGCGAATTCTGTCTTTGGCAAGTCATTCTATCGGTAAAAATGAAAGCGCTTTCCGATAAAAAATAAATTGTGAGACGAAACAGAAAGCGCTGCAAGGAGAAATCTATGAGTTTAAAGGAAAAAATACTCATCGCGGACGATTCGGAAATGAACCAAATGCTCCTTGAGGAAATACTCAGCGATAAATACGAATATGTCATGGCAAAAGACGGCACAGAAGTCGTCGATATCCTCGAAAAAAACGATGACATCGACCTCGTGATGCTCGACATCAACATGCCGAAAATGGACGGTTTCGGCGTGCTGGAGATTATGAATCTGCGGCATTGGATCAGCGAGGTGCCGGTTATCATCATCTCGTCCGAAAGCGATGTGGATTTCATCCGCCGCGGCTATGACCTCGGCGCTTCGGATTACATCAGCAGACCGTTCGATCTGACGGTCGTCCGCCGCCGTGTCGAAAATACGCTCATGTTGTATGCCCGCCAAAAGCGCCTTGTGCGCCTTGTGGAGGAGCAGGTCTACGAGCGTGAAAAGACGAACAACACGATGATCAATATTTTGAGCCATGTTATCGAATACCGCAACAACGAAAGCGGCCAGCATATTCTGCATGTGCGCATGATGACGGATATTCTCCTGCGCCGCTTGATTGAGATCACGGATAAATACCCGCTGACGGAAACGGATATCTCTATGATCGCTTCGGTTTCCGCACTGCACGACATCGGTAAGATCAGCGTTCCGAAAGCGATTTTAAATAAACCCGGCAAGCTCGACCCCGAAGAGTGGGAGATTATGAAGAGTCACGCCGCCATCGGTGACTCGATGCTGTCCGACATCGGTATGCAGCAATCCGAAACGCTGATGAATCTGGCGCATGAGATCTGCCGCTGGCACCACGAGCGTTGGGACGGCCGCGGCTACCCGGATGGTCTCAAGGGCGATGAGATTCCGATTTCCGCGCAGGTCGTCGCCATGGCAGACGTGTACGACGCGCTTACAAGCGAACGCTGCTACAAAAAGTCGTTCGACCACGCGACCGCTGTTAAAATGATTACAAACGGCGAATGCGGCGCCTTCAATCCGCTTTTGATACAGTGCCTGCTGGACGTGCAGGATCAGCTTTTCGAGAACATGCACACAGACCCCAGACGGTTCGATTACCGTCAGGAAGCAAAGCGCCTTTCCGATGAAATGCTCGAGCAAAAAGAACTTATGCCTAATAACCGTGCGCACAGTCTGCTCACCTTCGAGCAGAAAAAGGCGGAATTCTTCGCAGAGCAGTGCGGCGGTATCCAGTTTGAATTTGACCACTGGACAAATACCGTACATCTCAAAGATTGGAATGCGCCGGTCGATCAACGAGAAAAATCCATGTATCTGACGGAATGGAACGACGTTTCGCTGCTCTCTGAAAAGGATTGGCTCGCTATGCGTGAAAAGCTGAAAGCAACAACGCCGGAAAGACCGGAAGTGAAAATGATTGTACAGATCCCCGTTAACGGGGAATATCGCTGGCAGCGCCTTACGGTAAAATCGCTTTGGACAACTAAATACAAAAATTATGCCGGCGTGCTCGGACGCTTTGAAGATATTCAGGATGAAATGGTGCGGCGCGGAGAAGATGTGCTCGAAAAGTGCACGGAAGACAGCATAGCTCATCTTTTGAAAGATTTGAGCCGCGTGTTTGAAGTGGTGCGCCTTGTAGATCCGAAAACGAATGAGAACCTTGAGCTGGATAAAGACGGCAAAGTAATCACTACGCCGATACACTGCTATGAAATTTGGGGCAGAAACGAGCCGTGCGAAAACTGTATTTCTTCCCGCTCTCTGGAAGGAAAAGAGTGGGTCACCAAGCTTGAAATGCGTGACAGGCAAATGTACTTCGTGCTTTCTAAACATATCAATGTCAACGGACGTACCTGCACACTGGAGATTGCTTCGCATGAAGACGAAGCGGAGTGCACACGCTGCGGCGGCGACAACGATGCGCCAACGCGTTCTTCGTTTATGAACTTCTACCGCGATGCCCTGACCGGAACGTACACGAGACTGTATCTTGAGAGTTTCCAGTCCAATTTGGAAAGCGCAGATGCCGTGGCAATCGTGGATGTTGACCTTTTTAAGCAGATTAACGATACATACGGCCACCCTGTGGGCGATGAAGCGCTGAAAACCATCGCGAATACAATCCATTCCGGCATCCGCGGCAGCGATACGCTCGTTCGCTACGGCGGGGACGAGTTCCTCCTCATCTTCTCCAAGATCGGCGAAGAGGTTTTCTATGAGCGTTTAAAGCAGCTCAGACGCGCCGTGCAGGAGACAAAATTGCCGGATTATCCCGAGGTGAAGCTTGATGTCAGCCTTGGCGGCGTATACCGCGTACACCCGCTCTCCGAAGCCATTCGGCAGGCAGACCTGCGCATGTACGAAAATAAAGCGAAACACGCGAATGTAAATCATGCGGCATGCAGATAGGAATTGCAGAAAGGTGACAGATTATGAAGCTTGAAGAATTATATCAGAAAATCGGCGGCGACCTCAAAAACGTGATGAAACGCATCCCGAATGAGGCAATGATCGGCAAGTTCGTGCGCAAATACGCAAACGACCCGACCTATAACCGGCTTACAGCAGCTGTGGAAGCCAAAAACTGGAAAGATGTTTTCCTTGCGGCGCACACCTTAAAGGGTGTGGCACAGAACCTCGGCTTCGACCGCCTGCAAAAATCGGCATCCGCTTTAACGGAGGCCGTGCGCGGCGCCGTTCCGCTGACGGACGAATCGCTTTTTGAAGAGGTCTGCAAAGATCAGAAGGAGATCGTGGAGGCCATCGAAAAGCTCGATTGATATGACTTAACAACTGTGCCGGTTCTATGGACCGGCTTTATTTGTGTTCAGTTCCCTGTGTAATGCGGCGGAACGGTTTGGAGGAGAATAGGTCGCGCGTTGCGGCGGCAGCTTACAACAGAGGAAAAAAGGAGAATGCCGCATGAATATGTTCACAAAACTTTTGGAGACGCTCGGAAATAATTTCTGGCTTATCATTTGACCGCAGAATTCCGCATGCAGAACGGCGAGTGGATCACTGTGCATGTTATGCAAAGCAGCGCAAAAGAATACGACCTTTTCGCTTTTCACAAAACGACTGAAATGCAGCGCCGCATACAGAGCTATGAAGAGCGCCTGATGCAGGCGGAAGAAGCCAACCAGTCGAAAACTACGTTCCTTTCCCGCATGTCGCATGAGATTCGCACGCCGATGAACGGCATCATCGGCATGCTTACGCTGGCAGAGAGCAAGCTTGAAAAAGATAACCCTGCGATGCAGTATCTTGAGAAAGTCGACGAGCTTTCCGACCACCTGCTTTCGCTCATCAACGATATTTTGGATATGTCCCGTATTGAAGCGGGCCGCGTGGAGCTTGAAAGCAAACCGTTAAAAAGCTGCTTGCCGCGCAGGAGATCTTTTTGGAGCACCTCGTCACGACGAACAAGAATACAAGCCTCAAAACGCGCTTTAAGCTGCACTACGCTGGCCTTTTGTACCCGTGGTTTGCCCGCGCACAAAAAGCACAGCTTACGGATTAAAAGTATTTTAATCTTATAAAAGTCGATAGCAGAGCGAAAAAGCCCTTCTGTCGGCTTTCGTTATTTTGCGGAAATTTCGACGAATTGATTGTGAAAATAGATGGTTTTGCAAAAAAAGTAGACAAATTTTTGATGATGTAGTATACTGGCGTTAAACGGGAGAGCAAGTCGATCTTTTGCACAAAAACAAATAAACGGCTGAATTTTCATGTTGTCACATGATGAGTTCAGACAACAAAAAGGAGATTTTGAAATGAAGAAAGAGCAAAACCGGCATTCCCTTCACCTCATCCGTCAAAACGTTCCGCAGTTTATTTTGCTCGTCATTTTTTCCGTGCTGCTGGGCGTTTCCGTCATCGCTGTGTCTGTTTTGATGAAAATGTTCCTCGACATCGCCACAAATGCAAGCACTATGCCGCTCACCACATGTCTTATCATCGCGGTCGGTGTTTTGCTCGTGCTCGGCATCTCGCAGGTCGTTACGTCCGTTTTGCAGGGCAAGCTTTCCTGCCGCATGGAGCTTTCTCTGCGCAGCGCCATGGTGGAGCACCTCTACCGCACAGACCTAAGGACATTCGACAGCGGCGCGGCAGATAACTACTTCACGCGCATGACAAAAGACGCGGAAACCCTCTCGAATTTCTATTCCAAAACGCTCATCCCGAGCATCTTTTTCGAGAGCTTCACGTTCGTCGTCAGCTTTATCCTGATGTTCCTCCTCGAGTGGAAACTCGCGGTCGTCATGATCGTCATTGTGCCGATTTTGATTTTCACCATGATCCGCATCTCCCCAAAGCTCGAGATGAACAGCATTCAGATCATGCAGAACGAAGACAAAAACCGCAATATCTTACAGGAGTTTTTAAGCCAGTACATGCTGTTTAAGTCCTACGGCGTGCTCGGCTGGGTGCAGAAGCGCGTGGGGGATACATACGCGCAAAAGCAGAAGTACGTCGGCAAACTCAGCGTTTTGCAGGGCGCCATCGGTTTCCTCAATAACTTCCTCGGCATCGGCATGTTCATCATCGCGCTCGGCATGGGCTCATTTCTCGTCGTGCGCGGCGAAACGACCGTCGGCACGCTCATCGCCGTTGTGAACCTCGTCAGCTTCTTCTACGGCCCGTTCCTGCACATTTCGGGCTGGATGGCCGAGGTCAACGAAGTGAAGGTCTCCACAAACCGCATCGGGGAAATCCTCTCCATGCCGACCGAAAATAGCACACAAACCGCAAAGCCCGCTGTCCAAAATGCAGGCAGCGCAGCGCTCACCGCAAAAGACCTCTCCTTTGCGTATGACGAAGAAAAAGTTATCCTGTCCCACGCCGAAACGCAGGTGCACACGGGCGAGGTCGTCGCGCTTACCGGCGAAAACGGCAGCGGCAAAAGCACGCTCACAAAGCTGCTTATCGGCTTCTATACGCCCACAGGCGGCGAAGTCGAGCTCAAAATCGGCAATAAAACCGTCCACGGCGCGGAAATTCGCAATTATTTAAGCTACGATTCCGGCTTCGTCTCCGTTTTCGCGGGCACGCTCAAAGAAAACATCTGCATGGATCAGCCGTTTGACGAGAAGAAGTTCCGCAAAGCTGTCGAACTCGCCAACCTCACGGAGTTCGTAAACGAAAAAACAGCGGACTACGAGATCGAGCCGGAGGGTAAGAATCTCTCCAGCGGTCAGCGCCGCAAGGTCGCTTTGGCGCGCATTTTCTACGATGACCGCCCGGTCTTCGTGCTCGACGAGCCCACCGCAAACCTCGATAAAGCCTCCGCAGAGGGCATGTTTGAGGCTCTGAAGCAGGTCTGCCAAGACAAAATTTGCATCATCGTCACGCACGATGCGTTCATCTCCGAAAAGTGCGACCGCGTGCTGCATTTGAATAACAAAAAGGTCACAGGATGACCGCAATACGATTTGCATAATAAGGCGATAGGGACTCTGCCACTCGCAACGAGCGGTGGGTATGGCTTAGCTCCGGGCAATTCCGCCCTTGCGGCAAGGCTCGTCGTAGAGAACGCCTGCGCCGAGTGGCTTATAAATCTTGAGCATTGCTGATGGGCCATTTTTAACAGAATTTATCTTTTTTACAAAAAATCAAGATTTTTTCAAAAACCTAATTGACAACCGAAAAAATGTGTGCTACAATGCACTAAACCGTTGAGGAAGAGTGAGTACGCTTTAGGCAACTTTTCTCACAGAGAGTCGTGGATGGTGGGATCACGGCGGAAAGATAAAGCGGAATGGACTTCTGAGGGCGAACAGAAAAGGATTTTCCGAGTATGTGAGACGGAGTGTGGCTCTCCGTAAACAAAGGTCTGCGTATGATGGTACGCGTAAGAGGGTGTGTGTTTCACATACCAAGCCGGGTGGCACCGCAGGAATTTTGATCCTGTCCCAGCAAGTGATTGCAGGGACAGGATTTTTTGTTTTTCAGGGAGGTTATTTCATGTTTGTTTACACAAAACGATGGCGCAGCCGCGCTGCATCTGAAATTTTGAACCCGCATTTGAACGCATTAAAACAAACCTGAAAGGATCGATAAATTTATGAAACTCAGAAACGTATTTGCCATGATCACCGCTGCCGCTATGACCCTCAGCCTCGCCGCTTGCAGCGGTCAGAGCACAGCTTCTTCCACGTCCTCCGCGTCAAGCGACTCTTCTTCGTCCGCCGCTTCCGAAAGCAGTGTGTCGAGTGAAAAGAGCACCGCAAGCGAAGAATCTTCCGGCGCATCGTACACCATCGGCATCTGCAATTACGTCGATGATGCTTCCTTAAACCAGATCGTTGAGAACATCAATGCACGTCTCGCCGAGATTGAAAGCGAGCAGGGCATCACAATCAACGTGAAGTACGACAACTGCAACGCCGACGCGAACGTCATGAATCAGATCATCGCAAACTTTGCAGCCGATAACGTAGATCTCATGGTCGGTGTCGCGACCCCGGTCGCCATGGCGATGCAGTCCGCAACCGAAGACAGCAAAACGCCTGTCGTGTTCGCCGCCGTGTCCGACCCGGTCGGCGCGGGCCTTGTCGCTTCCCTTGAAGAGCCGGGCAGCAACGTGACGGGCTCCTCCGATAACCTCGATACCAACTCCGTCATGAACCTTATCTTCGCCCAGAACCCCGATGCCAAGAAGATCGGCCTTTTGTACGACGTAGGACAGGATTCCTCCACCGCCGCCATCGAGCACGCAAAGGCGTACCTCGACGACAAAGGTGTTGAATATGTAGAGCGCACCGCAACGACCGCCGAAGAAGTCGCGCTCGCCGCACAGGCTCTCGTTTCCGACGGTGTAGACGCCGTGTTCACCCCGACCGATAATACCATCATGAAGGCAGAGCTCGCTATTTACGAGACCTTTGCTGACGCAGGCATCCCGCACTACACCGGCGCCGATTCCTTCGCCCTCAACGGCGCGTTCCTCGGCTACGGTGTCGATTACGCAAACCTCGGCCGTGAGACCGCAGATATGATCGCTTCCATCCTCACCGAAGGCAAAGACCCGGCGACCACCCCGGTCATCACGTTCGACAACGGCACCGCAACGGTCAACACCGAAATCTGCGAAAAGCTCGGCCTCGACTTCGATACCGTCTCCGAAGCTTTTGCCCCGTACTGCACGAGAGTGGAGGAGATCACGACCGCAGAGAGTTTCAGCGATCTCGAGTCTTAATTTAAATCTCTCAAAAGCTTATCCTGCCCCATAAGCTTTCAAACACTTCATACTACCATACTTCATCAATACCTTACTTTACCCATAAGAATGCAATCACCGCTGCCATGCACCCGGTTTTCGGGCGCGTGGCTTCGGCATATCACCACAAATCTGCAAAACGAGGAGTTTTTGTATGTCTTTCGATTCAATCCTGACCCTTGGGCAGACAGCGCTGGAGCTCGGTCTCATCAGCTCGCTGACTGTTTTGGCACTGTTTTTGAGCTATTCCATGCTGAACGTATGCGACCTTTCCACAGACGGTTGCTTCACGCTCGGCGCGGTCGTCGGCGCGTCCGTCGCGCTTTCCGGGCATCCGTTTCTGGCAATCCCTGCCGCTATGGCGATCGGCATGGTCTCCGGCTTCGTCACGGCTCTTTTGCAGACGAAAATGGGCATTGATAGTCTGCTTGCCGGCATCATCGTCAATACCGCGCTTTATTCCGTCAACATCGGCATCATGAACGGCGCGTCGCTTCTGAACCTCAATAATTCCGATACGGTCTTCACCAAAATGCGTTCGGTGCTCGAAAACACACCGCTTGCGGGGCAATATAAGCTTATCGTCATTATCATCGCGGTTGTACTCGTGGCGGTCGTTTTGGGACTTTTCCTCCGCACACGCCTCGGCCTTGCCATTCGTGCGACGGGCAATAACCCGGACATGGTTCGCTCCTCGTCCATCAACCCGGTTAAAACGACCATCATCGGCCTGTGCATTTCCAATGCGTTTACGGCGCTTTCAGGTTGCTTGCTCGCGCAGTCGCAAAAGTCTGTCAGCATCGATATCGGCACCGGCATGGTTACGGTTGCGCTGGCATCGCTCCTCATCGGCGGCGCGTTCTTCGGCAAGGGCAAAATTCCGCTGCGTATCTTCGGCATGGTCGTCGGTGCGTTCGTGTTCCGCCTTGTGTATACCATTGCGCTGCGGTTCAACCTGCCCGCGTTCATGCTCAAGTTCGTCTCGTCCGTTATTGTCATTCTGGCAATCTCCGGGCCGTACCTCAAAAAACAGCTTCCGTATCTGAAGCGCCGTTTCGGAAAGGAGCGCACCCATGCTTAAACTCACGCATATCTCGAAGACTTTCAACCCCGGCACGGTCAACGCCAAAAAGGCGATCGAAGACCTCAGCTTCCACGCCGCAAAGGGCGATTTCATCACCGTCATCGGCGCAAACGGTGCGGGCAAATCCACGCTCTTCAACGCTATTTCCGGCAGCTTTTTCACGGACAGCGGCAAGATCGAGCTTGACGGCAAGAACATCACCTTCATGCCGGAGTATAAGCGTGCCCGCAGCATCGGCCGTCTGTTTCAGGACCCCATGCGCGGCAGCGCACCGGGCATGACCATCGAAGAAAACCTCGCGCTCGCAGCGGGGCACGGCGGTTGGCTCAGCTCCATCTCTCGCAAGGACAGACAGGCGTTTCGCGAACGCCTCTCCCTGCTCGGTATGGGGCTCGAAGATCGCATGACCCAGCCCGTGGGTTTGCTTTCCGGCGGCCAACGTCAGGCGCTCACGCTTATGATGGCCACATATAACCCGCCGAAGCTCCTTCTGCTCGACGAGCATACTGCCGCGCTTGACCCCGCCACCGCCGAGAAGGTGCTCGAGATCACAAAAAACACCGTGGAGGAAAACCACCTCACGTGCATGATGATTACGCACAATATGCAGTCCGCACTGGAGCTCGGCAACCGCACCATCATGATGAACGCCGGTAAGATCATTCTGGACGTCACCGGCGAAGAGCGTACCCACATGACTGTTGCCGACCTCCTCGACCGCTTCAAGCAAGCCGCCGGCAAAGCCCTCGATAATGACCGTATGCTTTTGAGCGAAGCAGAGTAAAATTTGAAATCGAAAGACAGCAAAAAGCAGATGCCCCGAATCCACATCGGGTGCATCTGCTTTTTCTATTCCAAAACGGCGGGGATATCCGCCGTCGTTCCTTTACGGATGGTGATGTTTTTTTAATACGATCTCCCAAATCTTTATGTGTAAAGCGTTATTTTTCCTTGTTTTCCGGCGCAATCTCCGCTTCAATCTTATCCAAGCGGCGGTTGATCTTCTTTTGGTTTTCCAGAACGAGGTCGAGCTTTTTGTGCAGATCATCGATGATGAGCTCGCTTTTTAAGTTGATCTTATAGTCATTCTCTGCACGCTGACGGTCTTTCGCTTCTTGGCGGTTCTGGCTCATCATGATGAGCGGCGCTTGCACGGCAGCGATGCACGAAAGTACGAGGTTTAACAGAATAAACGGGTATTCGTCAAATGCTCTCGAACCCAAAACGAGGTTTATGACCATCCAAATGACCATGACGGCGATAAAACTGAAAATAAACGCCCAACTGCCCGCAAAGCGCGCCACTGCGTCTGCGGCACGCTGCCCAAACGTCATGTGCTCGTCCTTGTCTGCGTTTTTTGTGACTTCCGTTGCAATCAGCTGATGGATCAATTCCTCATCCGTGAATTCCTCGTCCGTCACATGTAAAAGCTCGCTGATAATTTGGTTGCGTTTCGCGCCTTTTTTCATAGTAAACTTACCTCTTATCCCAAGATTCTTCGCCGCATTTCAGCGTTATCTCCAGTCTATTACAAAACCGCGTGCGTTGTCAACCGCAAGGTGTAAAAATAGTGAAAAAACGCATATTCGCGGTTTTGCCTTGCGAATATGCGTTTTGAAATTCAATACGCTTTAGTGCGTCAGTGCTTGCCGCACGGCTTTCTGCCAACCATTGTAGCGCGCTTCGCGCTCGGTATTATCCATCTCCGGTGTGAAGCAGCTGCGGTGCGTGTTCGCAAAGATCATCTCCGGGTCATATAATCCGCAGGAAAACCCTGCTGCACACGCTGCACCGAAGCCGGAAAGCTCTGCCACATCCGACACAGAGACTGTCACTTGCGCTATGTTGCTCTGAAACTGCATCAGGTACTTGTTCGCAGTGGGGCCGCCGTCCGCGCGCAGCTCGGAAAGCGGCAGGCTTGCGTTCTGTGCCATGCGCAGCGTAAGGTCAGTGATCTGGTACGCGATGCACTCAAGCCCCGCCTTTACATCTTCTTCAATCGGGTCATAGAGGTCGGGCTTCACGCCGATATATTTGCACGCTTCATTCTGTATGACTTGTGCTTTCGTCGTTTTTAGTGAAAAAATGGGACTAAAACGTCCGATGGGGATATTGCAAAACCAAACAAGCGGACTTTTGCAGCTCATTTTGTATAAGCGTCACAGCAAGGTGGTAGGGGATACCCTGTTTTTCGAGCGGCTTACGCAAGGTGTCACCGAAGAAACCCACGCGCACAGGTCCCATTTCTAAAAAAGCGCCTGCTTTTACACACGGCTCTTGACAAGCGAAAGAAGCAGGTGTACAATAAATTCGTAAGTTTGCTTTGACTAACCCAAAACAAAGTCGTTAGGGTGCAAAAACGCTGAAACAAAAGGAGTGCGTAGAACCGAAACGGTAATGAGCAGCCTTTATGGGTGCTTCCCGTGCCGCACGCTTTGTTGTCTGTCCTCGTGTACCGTACAGAGTGGGAAACAGAGAATACCTCTGGCACGTCTAATTGTTCCTATAAGCGCAATGTAAGCCGCTGTATTCCAATGCTGCGGAAAGAGAAAGTTATGTCGAAAGTCTAAATGGAGCAATTTCGTCTTTTTGGTTCAAAAATTGCCAAAATGTTTCTTTTGAGCTGTATGTACATCGTATGCGCGTCTGTACTGAAACCGCAAAGGTCGGCATAAAACCTGTGATTGTTTAAACTAACCGATTCTGTTTTAACAAATTGTCCAAAATGGTATTGCTAACTTGCAGGTTGTTTTTTACAAATAATAGAAAATTGTGTTTTTTGTGTAAAAACTGTTGAAGTTAGGTAAAAATCGTGCTATTCTTTTGCCAGAACAAACAAGGTGGTGAATGAATATGAAAATGCATAAGCATTTTGCAAGGCTTACCGTTTTGTTCTTTGTGCTGACTCTCATCAGCGGACACATGAAAAAATAATTTTATGAGCCGCATGGTTAAAATGCGGCTCGCAATACAGGAGGTATTTTTATGAATTGGGCAAAAATCGGTCTTTTCGCAGCAGGTGTTCTGTTTGGTACCGCCGGCATCAAGGTGCTCGGCAGCAAGGACGCTAAGAAGGTCTACACCGAGACCACTGCAGCTGCTCTGCGTGCCAAGGAGTGCGTCATGACAACGGTCACGACCATCAAGGAGAACGCAAACGACATTCTGACCGACGCTAAGGAGATCAACGAGCAGCGCGCTACCGATGCTGCCGCAGAGGTCATCGAAGATGCAGCTTGCGCATGCACGGAAGAAACAGCTTCCGCGGAAGAATCCACCGAAGCCTGATCGCGGGTCTATCCCGGGTCTGAATTACCGGAGAGCCGCCGAAAGCGGCTCTCTTTTTTCGTTCATCTGCTCTGTTTTTCGGAGCTTCCAATATATTGTTGCATAGAAGGATAAAGTTATGAAGTGTAAAATTCTGCATGAAGCGCGCGGGCACATGCGTGTACATCTCGTCTGCGGCCGTATGACGCTGAAAGAAGCCGACGTTTTAGAGTATTACCTGCGCGCCGTGGACGGCGTAAAGGAAGTTAAGGTCTACGACCGCACACAGGACGCCGTCATCGTCTATCAAAACGACCGCACATCCCTTATTCGTGCGCTTGCGACATTCTCGTTCGCAAAAGCCGAAAGCATGGAGCTTGTGCCGGATCACACCGCCCGCGCATTGAACCGCGAGTTTGAAGACAAGCTCGTCTTCACGGTGCTGCGCCGCGCCATGGCTAAAATGTTCTTCCCGGCGCCCATTCGCATGATGCTTGCCATCATCCGCTCCGCAAAGTACATCAAAGAGGGCGTTAAGGCGCTGCTGCACGGTCATCTCTCCGTTGCTGTGCTTGATGCCACGGCTGTCACCGTTTCTCTTGTGCGCGGCGATTTCGATACGGCAGGCTCCGTTATGTTCATGCTGCGCCTCGGCGAGATTCTCGAGGAGTGGACACACAAAAAGTCTGTTGCCGACCTCGCGGGCGCCATGTCCCTCAATGTCGATAAGGTCTGGCTCAAGACGAACGGCACCGAGGTGCTCATGCCAATCGGCGACATTCAGGCGGGCGACCGCATCGTTGTGCGCACGGGCAATATGATTCCGCTCGACGGTAAGGTCGTCGAGGGTGAAGCCTTGGTCAATCAAGCCTCTATGACCGGCGAATCTCTGCCGGTGCAGAAGTCTGTCGGCAGCTACGTGTATGCCGGCACCGTCGCCGAAGAGGGCGAGTGTGTCATCTGCGTCGAAAAAGCCATGGGCGGCGGTCGTTATGACCGTATCGTCCGCATGATCGAAGAATCCGAAAAATTGAAATCCACCGCAGAAGACAAGGCTTCCCGCCTTGCCGATAAGCTTGTGCCGTACACGCTTGGCGGCACGGCGCTGACCTATCTGCTCACGCGCAACGTCACAAAGATGCTCGCCGTGCTGATGGTCGATTTCTCCTGCGCGTTAAAGCTCTCCATGCCGATCGCGGTGCTGTCTGCGATGCGCGAGAGCAGTGCACACCATATTTCCGTCAAGGGCGGCCGCTTCATGGAGGCCGTTGCAAACGCCGATACCATTGTGTTCGATAAAACCGGCACGCTGACGTACGCAACACCGCGTGTCGCCATGATCGAAACGTTCGGCGACCGTGAGGAAAGCGAAATGCTGCGCCTTGCCGCCTGCCTTGAGGAGCATTACCCGCACTCCATGGCAAACGCTGTCGTGGCCGAAGCCAAGGACCGCGGCCTCTCCCACGAAGAGTACCATTCTCGCGTGGAATACGTCGTCGCGCACGGCATTTCCAGCACTGTGGAGGGCAAAAAGGTCATCATCGGCAGCGCGCACTTCGTTTTTGAAGACGAGGGCTGCGTAATCCCGGAGGGCGAAGAAGCGAAGTTCAATGCACTTCCGGCCGAGTATTCGCACCTTTATCTGTGCATTTCCGGTGTGCTCGCAGCCGTCATCTGTATCTCCGACCCGCTGCGTAAGGAAGCAAAGGACGCCATCCGCGCTCTGCACGCTTGCGGCATCAAGAAGGTTGTCATGATGACCGGCGATAACCGCAAGACCGCCGAAGCCGTTGCAGCAGAGGTCGGCGTGGACGAGTTCTACGCCGAAGTGCTGCCGGAGGATAAGGCGAACTTCATCCGCCGCGAAAAAGAAATGGGCCGCACCGTTATCATGGTCGGCGACGGCGTGAACGATTCTCCGGCGCTGTCCGAAGCAAGCGTCGGCGTTGCCATCAATACCGGCGCCGCCATTGCCAGAGAGATCGCGGACATCACCGTTGCGGCAGGCGATCTCTATGAGCTCGTCACCCTGCGTCAGCTCAGCACTGCGCTCATGGCGCGCATCCACCGCAACTACCGTTTCATCGTCGGCTTCAACCTCATGCTTATCCTGCTCGGCGTAGGCGGAATCATCCAGCCGACTACCTCCGCACTCCTGCACAATATGTCCACACTCGGCATCAGCCTCAAAAGCATGACAGATCTTCTGCCGGAAAAAGCAGAGGAAGAGTAAGAAAAGAAGCTTCCCGTAACGGTGGACAAAAGTTTTCGCCAGCCTTTTTCAAAAGACTGCGGGTACTCAGGGCAGCGCCCTAAGTTGCTTTCATCAGAAAGCGAAATCTCTTTGCCTACATAAAATTAGGAAGGTTGATTTGAATGTCCGGGGGACATTCAAAACGTAGGGAACCCAGTTGCATGGGTTCCTGCAAGGGCGGTCAATGACCGCCCTTTTTTACATCCAAACCCGCGCTTTGCCGCGCCGCTCCGCGGCGCCCTTTCACGCTTTATTGCACAATGGGTAAAAGGGTACAAAAAGAAATTTAAAATAAAGCGCATTTACTACTCGACAAGATGCCAACTTCGGTGTATACTGGTAGGGTGCTTGCGGCAGGAACCGCAAAAACGAACACAATATCTTGTGGTTACGCATAAATATTCAATATAAAGTAAATTATGGAAACTGATTATGAAAACCAAAGGGGCTGGAAACATGCAGCTCCCGCGGGCGGTATGAAGGAGCGGTAAGGAACATGAAGATCATTAAGAGAAACGGCTCGGAAGCAGCGTTCGATATCACTAAGATTATCGTCGCTGTCTCCAAGGCAAATAAAGAGATCGACGAGCGTCAGAGACTTACGAACGAGCAAATTCGCACAATTGCTGCAAATGTCGAAGGAGCGTGCGTCGCCATGGGGCGTGCAGCGTCCGTGGAAGAAGTACAGGACCTCGTAGAAAAGCAGATCATGGGGCAGGGTGCGTTCGATGTCGCTAAGGAGTATATCTGTTACCGCTATACGCGTTCGCTTGCGCGCCGCGCCAATACCACCGATAACCAGATTCTCAGCCTTATCGAGTGCAACAACGAGGAAGTCAAGCAGGAAAACGCGAATAAAAATCCAACCGTAAACAGCGTCCAGCGCGATTACATGGCCGGCGAGGTCTCCAAAGACATCGCGCGCCGCATTTTGCTTCCGCGCGAAATCGTCGAAGCACACGAGCAGGGCATCATCCATTTCCATGATATGGACTATTTCGCGCAGCACATGCACAACTGCGACCTCGTAAACCTCGAAGACATGCTGCAAAACGGCACGGTCATCACCGGCACGCTCATTGAAAAGCCGCACAGCTTCTCCACCGCCTGCAACATCGCCACGCAAATCGTCGCGCAGGTTGCAAGTAACCAGTACGGCGGTCAGAGCATCAGCCTCGCACACCTCGCGCCGTTCGTGCAGATCTCCCGCGAGAAAATCCGCCGTGAGGTTGAAGTCGAGATCGGCGAGCTTGGCGTTTCCCCGGATGAGGCTCAAATCTCCAAAATGGTGGAGCGCCGTCTGCGTGAGGAGATCAAGCGCGGCGTGCAGACCATCCAGTATCAGGTCGTGACTTTGATGACGACGAACGGTCAGGCGCCGTTCATCACCGTGTTTATGTATCTGAACGAAGCGAAAAACGAGCGCGAAAAGCGCGATCTCGCCATGATTATCGAGGAAGTGCTGCTCCAGCGCTATGAGGGCGTCAAAAACGAAAAGGGCGTGTGGGTTACCCCGGCATTCCCGAAGCTCATTTATGTTTTGCAGGAGGATAACATTACCCCCGGCAGCGAATACTATTACCTCACCGAGCTTGCCGCAAAGTGCACCGCAAAGCGCATGGTGCCGGACTACATCTCCGAAAAGAAGATGAAAGAGCTCAAAGAAGGCAACTGCTTCCCGGTCATGGGTTGCCGCAGCGCGTTAAGCCCGTGGAAGGATGAAAACGGCAACTATAAGTTCTACGGCCGCTTCAATCAGGGCGTCGTCACACTGAATCTTGTCGATGTCGCGCTCAGCTCCGGCGGCGATATGGAGAAATTCTGGAAGGTCTTCGATGAACGCCTCGATCTGTGCTACCGCGCACTCATGTGCCGCCACAACCGCTTGAAGGGCACATTGTCCGACGCCGCGCCAATCCTCTGGCAGTACGGCGCAATCTCCCGCCTCAAAAAAGGCGAGCCCATCGATGCGCTTCTCTACGGCGGCTATTCCACCATTTCGCTCGGCTATGCCGGTCTGTGCGAGTGCGTGCGCTACATGACGGGCAAATCCCACACGGACCCCAGCGCAACGCCGTTTGCGCTCGCTGTCATGAAGTACATGAACGCTGCGTGCGAAAAATGGAAGGCAGAGACCACCATCGGCTTCGGTCTGTACGGCACGCCGCTCGAGAGCACTACGTACAAGTTCGCAAAGTGCCTCCAGCGCCGCTTCGGCATCATTCCGGGCGTCACGGATAAGCCGTATATCACAAACAGCTACCACGTCCACGTTACCGAGCATATTGACGCGTTTGAAAAGCTCCGCTTCGAGTCGCAGTTCCAGGCGCTTTCCACCGGCGGTGCGATCAGCTATGTCGAGGTCCCGAACATGCAGAATAACCTCGAAGCCGTCCTGCAGATCATCCGCTATATCTACGATAACATCATGTACGCCGAGCTTAACACCAAGAGCGATTATTGCCAGAAGTGCGGCTACGACGGTGAGATTCAGATCGTCGAGGATGACGGCAAGCTCGTCTGGGAGTGCCCGAACTGCGGCAACCGCGACCAGGATACCATGAACGTCGCCCGCCGCACCTGCGGTTACATCGGCACCCAGTTCTGGAATCAGGGCCGTACCGCCGAAATCAAAGAGCGCGTGCTGCACTTGTAATTAAGTCAAAATCAAGAATAAACAGTACCGCACAGGGCAGGCGCTTTGTGCGGTATTTCATGAATAGAGGAAACCATCATGAATTACGGTGAGATCAAAAAAACCGACATCGCAAACGGCATCGGCGTGCGCGTCACGCTGTTCGTCTCCGGCTGCACGCGCCACTGCAAAAACTGCTTCAACGCCGAAACGTGGGATTTCAACTACGGCAAGCCGTTTACAAAAGAAACGGAAGACGAGGTGCTCGCAGCCCTTGCACCCGGTTTCATCAACGGCTTAACTTTGCTCGGCGGTGAGCCCATGGAGCCGCAGAATCAACGCGCTTTGGTGCCGTTTCTGCACCGCGTGCGCGAAATATACCCCGAAAAGGACATCTGGTGCTATTCCGGTTCCACCCTGGAGACTGATATGCTGAAAGACGGCGGCCGCAACCGCTGCGAGGTCACGGACGAATTCCTGTCCCTGCTCGACGTGCTCGTCGACGGCGCATTCGTCGATGAACTCAAAGACATTTCCCTGCGCTTTCGCGGCTCGTCGAACCAGCGCATCATCGATATGAACAAGGCCCGCGAAACAGGGAAAGTTACCCTCTGGAACGCGAAACCGTAAAAAGTAAACGAAAACGCCGCTCGACTGCTGTGTTTAGAACAGTGCCGGGCGGCATTTTTTATTTTTCCACACGCGCAGCAACGCAGGAATTCAAAATAAGTTAGAAAAAGCTAACTTTTTCTCTTGACATTCCCTACCGCCGAGGTATATAATCGAGATACCCCCAAAGGGTATATGAGAGTCTTCTCTCACAAGAATTATTTTCACAAAAGGAAGCGGTTTAAATGCGTACATATATTTTGAATGCGACCGGCACGGACATCAGCCCTGCTACGATCATCATCTGTGTGGTGATTGCGGCTATTTGCATTTTTGCGGTCATCAGCTATCGCAAAAAATTGAAGAACGGCTGCTGCGGCGGTGGCGGCGATGAAGTGAAGCACGTCAAGCCGCAGGATACGAACGTGAACGACTACGACCACGTTTACCGCATGGACATCGAGGGCATGCACTGCAAAAACTGCGCCATGCGCATTGAAAACGCGTTTAACGAGCAGCCGGACCGCATGGCAAAGGTCGACCTTGCCGGCAAATTCGTGCGCATCTACACAAAGAAGCCCGTCGAAGAAGTCGTTTTGAAGCAGACTGTCTGGCACGCCGGCTACGAGCCGAAAACCGTCACCGTCGAAAAATAAGACGGAATTGAAATTCAAAGAAAAGCGTGGTATACTCTAAGAAATCCGTGAATTTATAAAGAAAGTGATGATAGAGTATGAAAAAAATCGCCAGCTTTTCTGTCAATCATGATAAGCTCAAAAAAGGCATGTACGTTTCCCGCATCGACGGCGACGTTGTAACCTACGACCTGCGCATGAAGGTGCCGAACGCCGGAGATTACCTCTCAAACGGCGCGCTCCACACGTTCGAGCATCTTTTCGCCACGTATGCGCGCAACTCCGCGTTGTCCGATTCCGTCATCTACGTCGGCCCCATGGGCTGCCGCACGGGCTTCTATTTCCTCCTGCGCGACAACGTGAGCCGCCTAGATGCCCTGCATCTCGTGCAGGAATCCTTCGCATTCATCCGCGATTTTGAGGGCGAGATTCCCGGCAGCCGCCGCGAAGAGTGCGGCAACTACAAAGAGCACGACCTCAAGGGCGCCAAAGAGACTGCCGTCGATATGCTCGAGGTCCTCAAGGACTGGACGCCGGAGAAAATGGAATACGAAGTGTAAGTCAAGCTAAGATTAACACCCAAAGCACCGTTTTGAGCCAAAAGCCAAGCGGTGCTTTTACTTTAAATGCAGGTCAAAAATCCGGGCAGAATATTTTTGAAAAAAGCTAAAATAAGAGTTGACAATATACCCTATATAGGTATATAATCAAGATACCCCAATAGGGTATATAAAGCGAAATCGGAAAGGAGAATTCCGTTGGAACATACAGAAGAAAAAGAGCTGTACGCTTGCTGCAAAAGCAATGCAACCGATACGGAAGCGTGCACAGACTGCACCGAAGAAAAAACCGAAGAGAAGTGCTGCGGCTGTCATAAAACAAAGCACCGCTCCGATGAGGAGTACAAAAAACTCATCCACAGATTAAACCGCATCGAAGGGCAGATCCGCGGCATTCGCGGCATGGTGGAGAAAAGCGCCTACTGCCCGGACATCCTCGTACAGGTCGCGGCAGCCAACGCGGCGCTCAACGCATTTACGAAAGAGTTGCTCGCAAACCACATCAAGACTTGTGTTGCGGACGACATCCGCGCAGGAAACGATGAAGTCATCGATGAGCTTGTCACCACGCTGCAAAAGCTGATGCGATAATTTTCGGCGCATTTTTATGAAAGGAAGGGAAGAAAATGGAACAGTATAACGTCACGGGTATGAGCTGCGCGGCGTGCAGCACCCGTGTGGAAAAAGCGGTCAGCAAGGTGCCGGGCGTTACGTCCTGCTCAGTCAGCCTGCTCACGAACTCCATGGGCATTGAGGGCACGGCTTCGCCGGAAAGCATCATCAAGGCCGTGGAAGATGCCGGCTACGGCGCGTCCAAAAAAGGTGCGGCACAGAATAGCACAAGCCCCAACGTTGCTGCAGAAGATGCCCTGAAAGACCGCGAAACTCCAAAGCTCAAAAAGCGCCTCATCGCGTCCGTCGGCTTTTTGGCTGTCCTCATGTACATCTCCATGGGGCACATGATGTGGGGCTGGCCGCTGCCGAATTTTCTCAAAGACAACCACGTCGCGATGGGCCTCATCCAGTTGCTCCTCACCGTCATCATCATGGTCATCAACCAGAAGTTCTTCATCAGCGGATTTAAGGGGCTCATCCACCGCGCACCGAATATGGATACCCTTGTAGCGCTCGGCTCGGGCGCGTCGTTCCTGTACAGCACCTACGCGCTGTTCGCCATGACAGATGCCCAGATGCGCGGTGATATGGCCGCCGTCATGGGCTACATGCACGAGTTCTACTTCGAGTCTGCCGCCATGATTTTAACGCTCATCACGGTCGGTAAAATGCTGGAAGCGCGCTCCAAAGGCCGCACGACCGATGCCTTAAAGAGTCTCATGAACCTCGCGCCGAAAACCGCCGTGCTCGTACGGGATGGTCAAGAGGTCACCGTGCCCGTTTCCGAGGTTCGCCGCGGCGATGTGTTTGTCGTGCGCCCCGGTGAGAATATCCCCGTAGACGGCATTATCTTGGAAGGTGCCAGCGCCGTCAATGAATCCGCCCTCACCGGCGAGAGCATTCCGGTCGATAAGGCCGTGGGCGATGCTGTTTCCGCCGCGACCGTAAACCAGTCCGGCTTCCTGCGCTGCGAAGCAACGCGCGTCGGCGAAGATACTACGCTTTCCCAGATTATCCGCATGGTCAGCGATGCCGCCGCCACGAAAGCGCCGATCGCGAAGATCGCCGATAAGGTTTCCGGCGTGTTCGTCCCGACCGTCATCTGCATCGCCGTTGTTACGTTCATCGTCTGGATGCTCGTTGGGCAGACGTTCGGCTACGCGCTCGCGCGCGGCATTTCCGTGCTCGTCATCAGCTGCCCGTGCGCACTTGGCCTCGCGACGCCGGTCGCCATCATGGTCGGCAGCGGCATGGGCGCGAAAAACGGCATCCTGTTCAAAACCGCCGTTTCGCTCGAAAAAACCGGCAAGGTGCAGATCGTCGCGCTCGATAAAACCGGCACCATCACAAGCGGCGAGCCCCGCGTCACGGATATTTTACCCGCCCCGGGCATCACCGAAAAAAATCTTCTCGAAGCCGCAAGTGCGCTCGAGAAAAAGAGCGAGCACCCGCTCGCCAAAGCCATTATGGCGCGCGCTGAGGAGATCGGCGTGCAGGCAAAAGAAGTCACAGACTTCATGGCAAAGCCCGGCAATGGCCTCACCGCTGCCCTGAACGGCGAAGTTCTCGCAGGCGGCAACCTGAAGTTCATCTCCACGCAGGCTGATGTCCCCGCAGATTTTAAAGAAAAGGCCGAAGCCCTCGCGCAGTCCGGCAAAACCCCGCTGTATTTCAGCAGGGGCGGTAAGCTTATCGGCGTTATCGCCGTAGCGGATGTCATCAAGGAAGACAGCCCGCAGGCCATCCGCGAATTGCAGAACATGGGCATTCACGTCGTCATGCTCACCGGTGATAACGCCCGCACCGCAGAGGCCATCGGCCGACAGGCAGGCGTTAATGAAGTCATCGCAGGCGTCCTGCCGGACGGCAAGGAAAACGTCATCCGCAAGCTCAGAGAGCAGGGCGAAGTCATGATGGTCGGCGACGGCATCAACGATGCGCCCGCCCTTACCAGAGCCGACATCGGTGTCGCCATCGGCGCCGGTACGGATATCGCCATCGACGCCGCAGATGTCGTGCTCATGAAGAGCCGCCTGTCCGATGTTCCTGCGGGCATCCGTTTAAGCCGCGCCACACTGCGCAATATCCACGAAAACCTGTTCTGGGCGTTCATTTATAACATCATCGGCATCCCGCTTGCGGCAGGCGTGTTCATTAACCTGCTCGGCTGGCAGCTGAACCCCATGTTCGGCGCGGCAGCCATGAGCCTTTCAAGCTTTTGTGTCGTCACAAACGCGCTTCGTCTGAATTTATTGAACATCCGCAGCACGAAGCACGATAAAAAAATAAAATCGGCAAAACCCGCCGAAATGAAAACCATCGAAGTAAAGGAGACAAAAACCATGGAAAAAACAATTAAGATTAACGGCATGATGTGCCCGCATTGCGAAGCCACTGTTAAAAAGTGTCTGGAGGCGTTCCCGCAGGTCACATCTGCAGAAGTCAGCCACGAAAAGGGCACGGCGGTCATTCAGCTCAATGCTGAAATTTCCGATGCCGAGCTCAAGAAAGCCATCGAAGATAAGGGCTACGAGGTCGTAGGCTGAGTTCGATAAAGCTTGACACAAATTTAATCTGTGTTACAATAAAAGCACTGCCTGTGTTGAGGGCAGTGCTTTTGCATTTTACAATTTGTTCACAGCAAATTGGCTTTTTAGAAAGAATAACGGCGTAAAATTAACATAAAGCTAACGTAAAGCAAACGGATAAAGTTTCGCCCGCCTTTTTCAAAGGCGGCGGATTCCAAAGGCAGCGCCTTTGGTCGTCGTTCGCAAACGACGAAACCTTTTTGCCTCCCCAAAAACCAGGAAGGTAGGCTCAACAGTCCGGTGGACTGTTGAGCCGTAGGGAACCCAGTTGCATGGGTTCCCTGAAAGGCGGCACAAAGCCGCCTTTTCAAAAACCACACAGCCAAAGAATACTAAAGAAGAGATGAGGAAATCACATGGCACGAGAGCGGTATCTGCTGGACGATACGGAAGACACCATTCATAAAAACGAAATCAAGCCGCAGACCGCGGCGGATAAACGCAAAAACTGGTGGGATTATCACAAGGTGCACGTCCTGCTCGTCGCGCTCGCCATAGCCGTCATCGGCTATTTCATATATTCGGTCACATCCAAAACGGAACCCGATTATACCATCACCGTCATGACGCAGTATACTGTGCCGAGCGACCTGCAAACCGATATTCAGGAGCTTTTCGAGAAATATGCAGACGACCGCAACGGTGACGGCGAAACATACGTCGCCATGAATTTCTGCCGCTTTAATACAAGCGGCACCTCGGAGTTTGAAACATCAGAGCTGCAGGCCTCGTTCGTCAAGTTCGCGACCGATGCCTCCGCCGGTGACAGCATGATTTTCGCTTACGACGACGCAAGCTATAAATACCTCGATCAGGACGATTTAGAAGGCTTCTTTGGCCCCGTAGACGGCACCGATAACGACTATTACCTCTGGAAGGACATTCCGGCGCTGAACAACTTAGAGCTCAACCACTATAACGAGGAGGGCGCAACGAAAGAAAGCGTGCTTTCCGTCCTCGGTGAGCTCAAGGTCGCCGTCCGTACAGAAGACGGCGCCGCGTTCAAAAAGCAGGAAAAGATCGATTACCGCAATGACAGCGTCAAGCTGTACGAGCGTCTTTTGAACGACGAACCCGCAAATACCGATAATTAAATGAGAGAGCTGCACATTTTTACGCGCAGCTCTCTTTTTTCTTTGACAGAACCACGCAGACGGACTATAATAAGCACATAGTATACCATGTCGGTATACATCATCCGAATTCACGAAAAAGGATGGGATAAAAATGAAACTGAAACAACTTTTAACCGCCATCAAGTATCGCGCGGAGCAGGTGCTGGATGTCGACATCACCGACCTTGTGTACGATTCCCGCAAGGCTGTGCCGGGCTGCGCGTTCGTTTGTCTGCGCGGTGCGAATGCAGATGGCCATAAGTACGCGAAAATGGCAGCGGAAAAAGGTGCCGCCGTCATCATCGCAGAGGAGCCCGTGGAAGCGCCCGTGCCGGTCATTTTAACGGATAACACCCGCCTTGCCCTCGCATATTTGAGCGCCGAGTTCTTCGGCCACCCCGCAGAGCAGATGCACGTCATCGGCATCACGGGCACCAAGGGCAAAACGACCACCGCGTTCATGATGCGCTCCATTCTGGAGGCCGCAGGCCATAAAACCGGCGTCATCGGCACTATCGGCGTACTGTACGGCGAAACCCTCGTTCAAACCGATAACACCACACCCGAAAACTACGAGGTGCAGAAGTTCATGCGCCAAATGGTCGACGCCGGCTGCGAATACTGCGTTATGGAGGTCTCGTCCATCGGTCTCAAGGACCACCGCGTTGCAGGCTTCACGTTTGAGCTCGGCCTCTTCACGAATTTCTCCGAGGATCACATCGGCGGCGCAGAGCATAAAGATATGGCAGAGTACATGGCGTGCAAAAGCATGCTGTTCCGCATGTGCCGCACCGGCATCATCAATATCGATGACCCGAATTATACCGGCATCATCAAAAATCATACGTGCAATATTGTTACCTACGGCTACGATAAAACCGCCGATTTTGTTGCGCATGGGGAAGAACTTGTTACCACACCGGGTTTTCTCGGCGTGCGCTTCTCCGTCACAGGCAAGCTGAATTTTACCGCGGATGTCGCCATCCCCGGCAAGTTCAACGTCTATAACGCCCTGTGCGCCATCACGGCGTGCAGCGTTTTGAATATCCCCGTCACTGCCATGCAGCAGGGGCTTAAAACCGTCAAGGTCAAGGGCCGCGTAGAGCCCGTGCCGATGCCCGGTGATTTCACCCTGCTCATCGATTATGCGCACAACGCCGTCAGCATGCAGAGCATTTTGACAACGCTGCGCGCCTATCACCCGAAGCGCCTCATCTGCATGTTCGGCGCAGGCGGCAATCGCCCCAAGGTGCGCCGTTTCGAGATGGGCGAGGTCAGCGGTAATTTAGCCGATCTCTCCGTCATCACGGCAGATAACTCCCGTTACGAAAATGTGCTCGATATTTTAGCGGACATCAAGGTCGGCCTTGCAAAAACCGACGGCAAATATATTGAAATTCCCGACCGCCGCGAAGCCATCCGCTGGTGCATTGAAAACGCACAACCCGGAGACATTATTGTCCTCGCAGGCAAGGGTCACGAAGATTATCAGGAGATCGAGGGTAAGAAATACCCGTTTGACGAGCGTGTCGTCATTCGGGAAATCCTTGATTCCATGAAATAAAGCTCATAAATTACTTTCGGGAAAGGACTTGTGCAGAAATGAATAAGGAAATTACACTGGAACAGCTCGCTTCTTATGAGACCGCGTTCGACGGTGACCGCGCAAACCGTATCGTCATGGATGCTGTCACGAAGAATGGGGTCAACAACGCCGCCATGCGCTTTGAGAACGCCCGTGAAATGCGCCATACGTTCAACATTTCTTTGGAGCAGGGCGACATCACGAATCAGAAGCAGAGCGGCCGCTGCTGGATGTTCGCGGCGCTCAACACCATGCGCTTCCGCATCATCAAAAAGCTCGGCGTCAAAACGTTTGAGCTCTCCCAGAATTACGCGCTGTTCTTCGATAAGCTTGAAAAGAGCAACTATTTCCTCGAGAGCATCTTAGAGACGCTCAACGAGCCCACCGCAGGCCGCCTTGTTACATATTTGCTTTCCGGTCCGCTCGGCGACGGCGGTCAGTGGGATATGTTCGCAAACCTCGTAGAGAAGTACGGCGTCGTGCCGAAGGAAGTCATGCCGGAAACCGCCGCATCCTCCTCCACGCGTGAGATCATCGGCTACCTCACCGAAAAGCTGCGTGAGTTTGCCTGCACGCTGCGCACCGCGTATCAGAACGGCGCTTCCATGGAAGAGCTCCGTGCAAAGAAGGACGACATGATGCAGACCATCTATAACATGCTGTGCATCAGCCTCGGCAAGCCGCCTGTGAAGTTCGATTTCGAGGTCAAGACCCCGAACGGCTTCGTGCGCGACCTCGGCATCACTCCGCAGTCGTTCTTCAAAAAGTACGTCGACATGGGTCTTTCCCAGTACATCAGCCTCATCAATGCGCCGACGTCCGATAAGCCCTACGGCAAGACCTACACCGTCGCGTTCCTCGGTAACGTCGCAGAGGGCCGACCCGTCAAGTACCTCAACCTGCCCATTGAAGACCTGAAAGCGGCAGCCATCGCCCAGATGAAGGACGGCCTGCCGGTTTGGTTCGGCTGCGATGTCGGCAAGCGTAGCGTTCGCGACGGCGGCGTTATGGATTTGAACGCTCTTGACCTCGAAACGCTCTTCAACACTGAGTTCACCATGGATAAGGCTCAGCGCCTCGATTACGGCCAGAGTCTCATGACGCACGCCATGGTCTTCCAGGGCGTCAATATCGACGATAACGGTAAGCCGAACCGCTGGAGAGTCGAAAACAGCTGGGGCAAGGACGCCGGTGTAGATGGCTACTACATCATGAGCGACGCTTGGTTCGACGAGTATATGTATCAGGTCGTCGTCGATAAAAAGTACCTCACAGAAGAACAGCGCAAAGCGCTTGAGCAAGAGCCGATCACGCTCCAGCCGTGGGATCCGATGGGCTCCCTCGCTTCGGTGCGCTAAACGAAAGGAAACTACTGTATTTATGAATTTAAAGGTATCTGAGATCGCCGAAATGTGCGGCGGCAGGCTCGTCGGCAGCGGCGAAAATACCGTCACGTCGTTTTATACCGACAGCCGCGAGACGACGCCCGGCAAAATGTTCGTGCCCATCCGCGGCGAAAACACCGATGCACACCGCTTTATCCCGCAGGTCTTCGCATCGGGCGCGGCAGCGACTTTTTCCGAAGAGCCGCTCGATGCCCCCGCAGGCGATGTTGTCTACGTTGAAAACACCCGCGCGGCACTGCAAAAGGTCGCGGAAAGCTATCGCGAGCGCTTCAATATCCCGATTATCGGCATCACGGGCAGCGTAGGTAAGACCACCACAAAGGAAATGGTCGCTTTAGCTGTTTCCGCCGGTCTCAAAACGATGAAAACCGCCGGCAACGCGAACAGCCAGATCGGCCTGCCCATGACCGTTCTGCGCATCACGCCGGAGGACGAAGCCGCCATTGTCGAAATGGGCGTCAGCATGCCCGGTGAGATGGCGCGCATCGCAAAAGTCGCAAAGCCGAACATCGCCGTCATGACGAATATCGGCGTGTCGCACATCGAGTTCATGAAAACACGCGAGAACATCATGAAAGAGAAGTTCGGCATCACGGATTACCTGCCAAACGGCGGCAAGGTGTTCGTAAACGGCGATGACGACCTGCTTTCCACATTAAAAAGCACCCCGGAAAAGCAGATCGTGCGCTTCGGTCTCGGTGAAAATTGCGACTGGCGCGCCGTAGAGCTTGAGGCCGATACGGAGGGAACAAGGTTTATCTGTATGCACGACGATAAACGCGTAGAAATGTACGTCCCCGCTGCCGGCGAGCACAACGTGCGCAACGCCCTTGCTGCCGTCGCGGTCGCTGTGGAAGTCGGCGTTCCGGAGGAAAAAGCCGTCGCGGCCATCCGCACCTATGCACCGCCCGCCATGCGCCAGCAGATTAAAGAAGCGCACGGCGTCACGCTGATCGACGATACCTATAACGCCAGCCCCGATTCCATGCGTGCCGTTTTGAAAATTCTCGGCGGCCTGAAAGCGACCGGCAAAAAGTACGCCGTACTTGCCGATATGCTGGAGCTTGGCGATTACGCAGAGCGCGGCCACTATGAAACCGGCGCGTTTGCGGCGGAAAACGGCACCGATGTCCTTATCGGCGTCGGCCCGCTCGCAAAGCACATCGTCGAGGGCTTTAAAAATCGTGAGAACAGCGTGTGGTTCGCCTCAAATGCGGAAGCCATCGCGTATCTGAAAGACCGTCTGCATCCCGGTGACGCCGTTCTGTGCAAAGGTTCCCGCGGCATGCACATGGATGAAATCATCCATGCCCTTTCGGAATAAGTCCGTATACTAGAATATATTTAATATATATCACAATATAAAGACAAAAACCGGCAAGTTCCTTTTCGCTTGCCGGTTTTTTTGCAAAACGGAGGAAAGTTGTATGAAAACAAGATTATTGCGCCCGGAAGAAAACTGGAAATCAAATCTCACCATGGCTGTCGCCTTTGAGGGAGATTACGACCTCGAAAAAGCCAAAGAAAGCGCCGCTCGTGAGCGCACCGAAGAAGAAAAGAGGGAAGACGCCCGCAACCGCTGCTTCGGCACATTTTTAGACGACGATGAGACCATCTGCGGTGTTGTGAACAGCCGCGAGTACCTCTGTCGCTTCGACGGCGGCACGTATAAGCTCGGCGGTGTAGGCGGTGTTTCTACATTGCCGCAGTACCGCCGCGGCGGCGTTATCCGCGCTTGCATGACGGCCTCTCTCAAAGACATGTACGCAAACGATTTCACGTTCGCTTTTTTGTATCCGTTCAGTATGCAGTATTACCGCAAGTTCGGCTTTGAAGCCGGTGCGCCGGAATACCGCTGGTCGGTGCCGTTCACAGCGATGAAGCCGCAGGATGTCGGCGGGCACGTCGAGCAGATCTTCTCCGGCGGCGATTTCACCCCGCTTCTCACCGTCTATAACGCGTTCTATGCAGACCACAATCTCTCCGCCGTCCGCGAAACGTATGATAAAGGTCTCGAAAAAGTGAACCTCTGGAACGATAAGCGCTACGTATTCGTCTGGTACAATAATGAAAATCAGCCGCGCGGGCTGATGATTACCCATAAAATCGAAGAAGACGGCGTCACATATCTTGACTGCACCCACACGTTCCAAAGCCCCGGCGGTTTCCTCGCGTGCGATGCCGAAGCGTTCAACGGCTTGCTGTTCTTCGCAAAATCCGCTTTCTCGTCGGATTACGAGAAGCTCCGTTTCACCGTCCCGTCCGATATGCACTTAGAGCAGCTCATCGGCGAAAACACGCGCACGTTCTGCTCCGTGTTCCCAAACGGTATGCTGCGCGTTGTCAACGTCGAGCGTGTTTTAGAAAACTGTGCTTGCCGCGGCACAGGGGAGATCACCCTCCGTATCGAAGACGATATCATCACGGAAAATAACGGCACATGGCGCCTGCACTTTGCCCCCGGCGAGCAAAATAAAGTCGAAAAAACCGACGCCGTACCGGACCTCATCCTCAACATCCGCGCCTTTTCTGCCCTCATCACCGGCGCCCGCGCCGCCGCCGATATCCCATGGATGCCTGACGTCCGCCTCCTCCGCCAAGCTCCCGCCGTCCCCAACGTCTTCTACCCCAAAAAGTGCTCCATGATGGATCTGTTCTAAGCATATTAATTTTATTGCAGGATTATTAGTAACAATTACGAAAAAAAGAAGAGATTATAAGGGGGAATTAGTGCGTTGCACAGGATTTAAAAAACGAATTGACAATAAGCGTGTCGAATGGTATCATTAAAAAAGTGTAACAATATTTATTAAAAATATAAGGTGCGTGAATATAAATGAATAACAGAAAGTTTGCGCTTTCTATGATCATGAAGTTCTCCATTTTTGCATTGCAATTCGGCTTTTTTGCCATGGTTTTGTTCCAATATTACGGCCCAAGACTTTTCCGTAGAGCAGACAGCATCGGATATGCGGTCACATTGATTCTCTATGCCATCGTATACGTAGCACTCGGCAATCTTTTCCGTGCGTTTAAAATTACAGATTATTCCATAGCAGAAACTATTTTTTCGCAGTTCCTGTCCTTTGGCATGGCAGATTTGCTGCTCTATGGCGAATTCTGCATGATTCGCCATAATTATGTAAACTTAATTCCCGGCATTCTCACGGTGCTTTGCCAGCTTTTGGCGGCAGCGTGCTGGGCTCTTGTCGGCAAGCGTTTTACCATCGCGTTCGGCAAACCGGAGAAGACCCTCGTCATCTCTGGCGCGGATAATGTGAATGAGTTTCTACAAAAATTTGATAAGATTGGTCATATCTTCACCATCGAAAAGGTCGTTTCTGCGGATATTCTGAAGGGCGACTGGAAAAAAGAAGTTGCTCCCTATCAGGCTGTCATTTTCTATGAAGTTTCCTCTAAAAAGCGTTCAGAGGTGATCTGGTACTGCATGCAGAGCCGCAAGAGCCTCTATATCACGCCGCAGCTCAGTGAGATCACCATGGAAGGCTTCGGAGCGCGTCATCTGATCGATACGCCCATGATGAAATATGAGTACCGAAGCGAGCGTTTCTGGTACAACCTTGTCAAGCGCGTGGTCGATATTCTGCTTTCCCTTACGGCACTTATTCTGCTTTCCCCGCTGCTTCTTCTTACAGCCTTGGCCATCAAACTCGAGGATCGCGGCCCTGTGTTCTATAAGCAAAAGCGCTGCACCAAAAACGGCGAGGTTTTTGAAATTCTCAAGTTCCGTAGTATGATCGTAGATGCGGAAAAAGGCGGCAAATCCATCCCGTGTCGCTCCGGCGATCCCCGCATCACACGTGTCGGCCGCGTCATCCGTAAACTGCGCATCGATGAATTCCCGCAGATCATCAACGTCTTAAAAGGTGATATGTCCATCGTCGGCCCGCGCCCGGAGCGTATCGAACACGTGGAAGAGTACACAAAAGAAATCCCCGAGTTTTCCTACCGCCTGCGCGTCAAAGGCGGCCTGACCGGCTATGCCCAAATTTACGGAAAATATAACACGAGCCCCTACGATAAGTTGCGGCTCGATCTTCAGTATATCGAAAAACAGTCAATTTTGCTTGATTTAAAGCTGATTCTGCTGACAATCAAGATCATGTTCGTGCCGGAATCTACAGAAGGCTTCACAGAAGAGAAGTCTGCCCAGATGACGGAGAAAACCAAGAGTGTGGATGAACTGCAAGATAAATGAACAAATATGTTGTATAATATTTTATATTAGGGTTTGTAATAGGTAAAGGGCTTATGAAGTTTTGAGTGGAGCGGGTTTAATTAAATGAAACAAAATGTAGATGTAGTAATAGTCAACTGCTTTGATACATACGAGCACAGGGCTATACTATTAAAAGAAGTTTTTGAGAGTATTGGGAAAAAAGTTTGTATTATCACTTCAGATTACAAACATATTTTCAAAATGAAACGCGATGATTTTCCAGTGGACTTTGATCCGATACATGTTTATCCATACAAGAAAAATTTATCTGCACAAAGACTGTTTTCCCATTATAGATTTGCATGTGAAGCCATTAATCATTTGACGCAAGAATATGATAATGTATCGCTGGTTTGGTTTTTTGTTCCACCCAATTCGCTTGTTAAAGAAGCGGCTAAGTACAAGAAGGGCAATTCACAAGTAAAGGTTGTATTTGATGTTATTGATATGTGGCCGGAATCTATGCCGATTTCCAAATACAAAAATTTACCTCCTTTTTCCGAATGGGGGAGACTGCGAAATCTAAAGCTCAAAGTAGCGGATGCTGTGGTTTCTGAATGTGATTTATACAAAAGCGTATTAAATAGGTTTTATGATAAAGAGATTTATACGTTGTATTTAGCGCATGATAACAATTCTCTCGAGTCTAAACCTAATCCACCGCAGGATAGAATTTCACTTTGCTATTTGGGGTCAATTAACAATATTGTTGATATTTCTAGAATTTGCCGTGTGATTGCCAATCTGGATAAACCGGTAGACTTCCATATTATAGGTGATGGCGAGAAACGGCAAGAGCTGATTGATGCGGCATCCAATGTAGAGGCAAATGTTGTTTACCACGGCAAAGTATATGATCGAGTAGAAAAACAAAAAATCTTTGATAGCTGTCATGCGGGCTTCAATTTTATGAAAGACAGTGTTTTTGTCGGTCTAACGATGAAAAGTATCGATTACTTTGAAGCAGGACTCCCAATCCTGAATACGATCAAAGGCGATACGTGGAAATTTGTAGACGAACTGGGAATAGGTGTAAATGTCGGAGATAATTCGGTCACAGCAGATCAGATTATGGCTTTGCAAAAATCAAGAAAAGAAGTGCGCAGCTTTTTTGACAAGAACTTTACAAAAGGTGTATTCCGTGAAAGAGTGTTAAGAATTATTTCAACTTTAAATTTGTGATGAATACATAGTGCTTGCGCAGACTATTGTAATCATATAACTGTGTTTAGTGGTTGAAATTGGTATTTTGTAGCTTGAGAATCGGTTGCATCATGAAAAAAACGATGTGACCGATTTTTCATATAATGCTCAGATTGCTGTTACCTATATTTAAATCTTTGCGTTTCAATAAATGCAAATTCTAGCTTAGGGTTGCTTTTAAGCAGATAATACGGTATAATACGCTATAAGGAAAGTTGTCGATTTTAGTAATTTAAATTTGATTTTGCGCTCAAAATATAAGGAGAGTTGTTTTGTCTAGAGAAAAAAGTATTAATAAAAATCACAATGTTGACGTTTGCATTTTGTTAGCAACGTATAACGGCGAAAAATATATTGGCGAGATGATCGACTCGATTCTCAATCAAGACTATGAGAATTTTGTGATTGTTTTATCTGATGATGCTTCAAGCGATAGCACACCCGAAATATTGGAGGAATACGCGCAAAGGTATTCTCAAAAAGTAAATTTATATCATTCCGGAATGCACTTTGGATGCGCACAAAAACACTTTATGCATTTGTTGCGTCAGTTCTCTGATTATTCGCATATTATGTTCTGCGATCAAGATGATATTTGGCATAAAGATAAGATTTCAAAGACAATGAAAAAAATGGTAGAACTTGAAAAAGACCATGATATTAGCGTACCGATTTTAGTACATACAGATTTAAGAGTGGTTGATAGCAATTTAAACGAGATTGCACCTTCTTTTTGTAAGTATTCTAACCTGAACGGAAATCGATTGGCAGTAAATCAGCTGTTGGTGCAAAACGTAGTTACTGGTTGCACAGTGATGATTAATAATTCTTTAGCTAAGTTAGGATGTAGAAGTTTTGATGAAGATCAAATGTTGATGCATGATTGGTGGCTGGCTCTTTTAGCAGCAACGTGCGGTGTTGCAGCTTTCTTAGATGAGCCAACAATAGATTATCGTCAGCATGCAAATAATTCGGTTGGCGCTAAAAATGCAAAATCGTTAAGATATATTGTAAACAAGCTAAAAACAGCACAAGTTGCCAATAGTCTGCAGGATACATTTAAAAATGCTCAAACTTTTCTTAAATGTTATCACGATATAATTCCGCAAAAATATATTTACGAAATAAATGCTTATGCTAATATGGAAAATAAAAATGCTCTAATTAGAAAGTTTGATTATATTAGGTATGGCTTTTGGAAAAAAGGCTTAATAAGGGAAATAGGACAGATTTTACTTGGATAATCATCTTAAAAGGAGATGTAGGAGTGAAAAAAGAAAAAGTATTTTCGTTTTGTAGTCAATTTTCATTATTGCTTTTATGCATGTTGATGGCAGATTGTTGTATAGCAGGAGCTGGTCGTATTATAATGATAGGACCTGTTAGCTTTAGAATGTTAGCATTTGCTCTTCTGCTGGTTACGTCAATTCCATTGGTAATTGATAATTTTAAAAAGTTGATGGGTATACCTGAATTTATTGCGGTAATATTTTTTTTTGTATGGTTAGTGATAGAGATAATTATCGGAGCGTTGATAAATAAAAACCCTTTACATGTACTATTTTCAGATGTTAAGGGCTTTTCCTATTTTATTGCTGCTCCTGCAATGATTTGTATTCTTAATACTAAAGAGCGAATCCACATTATAATGAAGGTAATGATGTATGCAAGTGGTGTATTGGGCATTGTTGCAATAATTCATTTAATCCATTTTATATGGTTTAAAGAAAGCTTTGAACCAGTATATTTGTGGGGACTCAATGCTCAGTTTTCTGCTTTGTCGACAATTTCTCCAACTATGCCGAGATTATTTTTTAAAAGCTCTGTATATTTGCTAGTTGGGTGCGCATTTCCATTATATTTTCAGATTGTTTCAGAGAGAATTAAAAATACGTATTTTTTGATAGTCGGAATCAATATGTTTAGCATTCTATTAACGTATACGCGTTCAATTTATTTGGGTGCAGGTGTTACGGTTTTAGTGCTATTAGTTTGCTATTTAGTGTTTTGTCCGGCTAAAAGCAAAAAGTGTTTCGGAAAGTGCATATTAGCATCATTACTTTCCTTTTTGATCGTAACTACATCTTTTTGCATTGCCGCAAAGACAGATTATTTTTCATTTGCAATTACTAGGACTCTATTGTCTTTTTCAACGAATAGTGATTCTGACGATTTGTCCTCATCAGAATCATCGGATGATAGTCAGATTATAAGTACTCCCTCGGAAGCAGCGAGTAAAGTACATTCGGATGTAAGTGAATCATTAGTGGAGTCGCCGAAAGATAATGAACAATTAACCGATGAAGATAGTTATAAATTGGCAACACAAAAATCTGACGTTTTGAGAGAAGATATTAGTAAAGACTTAATATTGATGATTGCAAATTCACCGGTTATGGGTAATGGTTTAGGTGCAACGCTGGAATGGCGTGAATACAATGAGTATTTTTATCTTGAATTGATGGCTAAAACTGGTATCATAGGTCTCTTATTGTATATGGCGCCCATGCTGCTTTCGGTGTATAGAGTACTTAAACAAAGAAAAAAGTGTTGGAGAAACAAAGTACTTTCATTTACTTGGTTGTCTGTTTTGTTAGGATTTATGGCGTTTTCCTATTTTAATCCTTATATGAATGCAGCTTTAGGCGTGCTGTTTTATTGCTGTTTTATTGCTGTTATCAATACAGCAATATGTGATAACGAGTTTGAAAATTTATAACAAAGGAGCGAAAAAACATGAAAGGCATCATTTTAGCCGGCGGCTCTGGCACCCGCCTTTATCCGCTGACAAAAGTAACATCAAAGCAGCTCTTACCGATTTACGATAAGCCTATGATCTACTATCCGATGTCTGTCTTGATGAGTGCAGGTATTCGAGATATCCTGATCATTTCCACGCCACAGGATCTGCCGCGTTTTGAGCAGCTACTTGGTGATGGTCATCAGTTCGGTGTTCAACTGAGTTATGTAGAGCAGCCGTCTCCGGATGGCTTAGCGCAGGCCTTTATTTTAGGTGCAGATTTTATTGGCAATGATACCGTCGCAATGGTTTTGGGAGATAACATTTTTGCCGGTCACGGTCTGCAGAAGCGTTTGAAAGCAGCGGTTCAGAATGCAGAAAACGGCAAGGGCGCAACCGTGTTCGGCTACTATGTGGATGACCCGGAGCGTTTCGGCATTGTTGAATTTGATAAGAACGGCAAGGCTGTTTCTATTGAAGAAAAGCCCCAAAAACCGAAGAGCAACTATTGCGTGACGGGATTGTATTTTTATGATAACCACGTAGTCGAGTATGCTAAAAATCTTAAGCCGTCTGCTCGTGGTGAGCTTGAGATCACGGATCTGAACCGTATCTATCTGGAAGAGAATGCGCTGAATGTTGAATTGCTCGGCCAGGGATTTACATGGCTGGATACCGGAACACATGAAAGCCTGGTCGATGCAACCAACTTTGTAAAAACAATGGAAACACATCAGCATCGTAAGATTGCTTGCTTAGAGGAAATTGCATATCTGAACGGTTGGATCAGTAGGGAAGACGTACTGGAAGTTTATGAGGTGTTGAAGAAAAATCAGTACGGTCAGTATCTTAAAGATGTTTTAGATGGAAAATACATAGATAAGTAGGGAGAGTATGAATATGACGATCATCGTTACCGGCGGTGCCGGATTTATTGGTTCCAATTTTATTTTTCACATGCTGAAAGAATACCCGGATTACCGCATTGTCTGCCTCGATAAGTTGACCTACGCAGGCAATCTGTCCACACTGGCACCTGTTATGGATAACCCGAATTTCCGCTTTG